>Ga0194060_10001578_pt1 | contig 16257 bp, 12 predicted proteins | sample SepL225m_MetaG_FD_163427 | JGI IMG/M metagenome (GOLD analysis project Ga0194060, IMG submission 163427) | Anoxic zone freshwater microbial communities from boreal shield lake in IISD Experimental Lakes Area, Ontario, Canada - Sep2016-L222-5m | ecosystem: Environmental > Aquatic > Freshwater >...
GCGCCGGGGTTGCTCACCTGGAAGCGATGATCGGGCAGGGAGGTAATCTTCACCTGTGACACGGCGCGCTGCCAGTCGGCAATCTGGCTGAAGGGTGCCACCCATACGGCGGGATTCTCGGCGGCACTGCGCACCACACGCTGCCATGCGGCGATCTGCTCAGGCGAAGTCACTTCCTCGGTGTGCGCCCAGATGTCAATCATGCCGCCCTGCGCAATGGCCCGCTCGATCTGACTCAGAGCGAGGTCGGCTCGCTCGGGCTTGAGGTAGAAATCTGGGCAGGCCAGAATGCGGTTTTCGCGGCCAGGCACCCAGCGGCAGCGCGAGTCGGCCACCAGACCCGTGCTATCCAGCGGGAAGAGATTGTACTGAGCCTGATCGCTCAGGCGGGTCACGGCCACGATCCCGGCCTGCTCCAGCGTATCCCAATCATTGTCGCTCAGCCCCGAGCTGCTGCTCCAGGGGAAGGCAATCGCACGAGCGGGCGGCACCCCGCGCTCGGCGGCAACCTCGTCCCAGATCTGGAGATCGGCCTGCCACGCGGCTGCCCCCACATACCCGCCAAAAAAGTGGCTAAAGGTGTGGCTCTGGATCTCCTGGCCCGCGCCCAGCAACCTCGGCACCAGGTCGCCAAAATACCAGGCCGGGTTAGACTGCACCGTGCCGTAGGGATCGTCGCCAAACCAGGGCGTTGTCGTCCAGCGGTCGGATGTCCAACCGTTGGCCTTGGTCGCCCACTCAAAAATCGGGTTGTTCAGGAAAATGCGCCGCTCGCGGTTGCCGAGCAGGAAGTTATAGCCGGTGGCGAAGTAGGTGGCGCGCACGTGGTAGGGCTGGAAGATCGCCAGGGTGGTGGTGATCCCCTCACGCATCCGCATCCCGCGCTGTAGGTAATCCTGATCAACGTTGGGATCGCCCACCGAGCGTGAGTGGATCAGGCCGCCCATCGCGGTCTCCCAATCGAAGCTAAAGGCCACGGCAGCCTTGTGCCCGCCGGGCCAGGGCAACACCGTGAGGTCGTGGGTTAGGACGTGATCATCCGAAAAATCCGCCGTCAGATCCGCGCCGCCTGCCCGCACGTGCATCGCATCAAGGTAGATCCGGTCGTCGGAGGCTGGCTCGATCCGCACCGCGAGGGATGCCGCGTTCAGCGGAGACATAAAACTGGCCCCGACGGGCGACCAATCGCGGGTGGCGGGCGTCCAGAGCCGCACCGGCTGCCAGACGGTAGTATTGGCAGGCAGCGCGTTCCCGGCGGCATCAGCCCAGCGAAAGACTAGGCGCACGCGGGTGGTCGAGTCCAGGGGCGAGTCGCTCAGGGCGAAGCTGCTGAAGCAGTAGCGGCTATAGCCGCTCACCGGCATTGGCGGGGTCTGGACATAATTGGCGATGCCGATCATCTGGAGCGCCCGCCCATCGCCGTCAAGGTCAAAACCCTGACCATCCACGGCGGGGCCGCGCAACTGGACGCCACCAGCCCCCCTGTCCCAGCCGACGGGCAGGCCAGACGTATCGTTGGATGCAGACAGCGTGGCGTTGGGGAGCAGTTCGGCGGCAAGGAGTGGCACATAGGCGCAGCGATCAACCCGCTGTTGGACAAAGATCAGCACGCCCAGGATGCCAACACAAACCGAGAGGATCGCGGCACCGAAGAGCAGTCGTCGTGGGAGCATCAGTCGCTATCGTAGGTGAAGTGGCAGCAAAGCGTCACATTGTAGCATATCTGTGGGGTTTGCAAAGCTATTTAAAGACCCGACAGCCAGGGCATGAGCAAAGTCCGCAGGAACCCGGTCGCCCGGCGACTGAAGGATGCTGTCGGCGAATCGCGAGCCAGCGGTCGTGTACGCGATGATCATGAAGACAGGCTGCCGATATGCTACGATACGACCCCTATACCGATGGAACCCGATCCGTTTCGTATGGAGTCGGCTTAAATCGAGTTTAATTCCCCACTTCACTGTACACGATGTCGGAATGTGTAAAGCGTTTCGGCTAAATCCATCGCCAAGTGGGGCAGATTGCCTTCAAGGTAGCCGGTTTTTACCCGCCGGTGGGGGAATTTCACGAACCGATTCCGAATATAAGCGAACGCCAAGAGTAGAGCATCTCAATATGCACCCAAGAGTGTGTGGCATTCCTCACACTCCATCTCGCTCAGGAGCCGATGCTCAAGGTTTTGCCACTCGATTGTACCGGGCTGAAGTGGGGAGCGCAGGCGCACACTCGACCGAAGACATGCACCATCGGTGATGGGGATAAGTCGTCCTTCGTCTGGCCGCACCCAACACGCCCACAGCCGACCCCACGGTGCGTAGCGCATAATCTGGCACACCTGCATTCGCCCACAGCGGATAAGGTGGAGCCACGCCCCCGGCACGATGATGTGCCCGTCAATATCGTGGTAGTTGATGTCGGGGTACCTATCCATGGTACAGACTCCTTAGCAGTGCTGCCGTTTTTCCACATATAGACGCGATCGTGTCTCTCCAAAGCATACTACCTGCTTGGCACGGGAAGGATACACGCACACGAAAGCAGCACAAGAGGGTTTCAGGGATGGTTCACCATCCCTGAAACCCTCTCTTTTGCGAAAAGACGATCCTAGCGGCCCGGTGCGCAGGCGGGTGGCTGGATAAGCCAGGGCGAGAAGAGAATATTGTTTCCCACCGAGTCGCCACGGCCCAACGGGTTCGTATCAGGTTCATACGGCCCAGAGGCATCGCCCCACCAGTTATTGCGCATGTCTACCAGCACCTCGCTGGTCGAGCCACGACCGAGGCCATAGGTGAGATAGGCCGAAATGACCGGCGGGATATGCTCATCAACAAAATTATCCACAAACGCTAGGCTCATGGGCGGGACGCCGTTCGGGTTCACCTGCACCGTCTGTGTTCGCAGGCTAAAGCCAAGGCCATCGCCTACCAATGCGTTACAAGCGATAGTGCCTTCAAGTGGGCCGTTTGTGACCACCTGAAAATTTGGCGTACCACCACGGATCAAGTTGCCGCCGATGCTGAGGATAAGACTGTTGAACGTACTCTGGTTCGCAACCCGCACCATCGGCGCACCATCGCTGAGACGGTTGCCGGCAATCCGGTTATTCTGGAGCGTGATGGTTGTGCCACGGGCGGATGATGCATCAAGGGTTGCGCCAAACGGCACATCATTACCCGCAATCTCGGTATCCCGCACCTCCAGTTTTGTGTCGGTGACGAGGATTCCGCCGCCGTTATCAACGATCCGGCTGCCACGAATCGCCAGCCCGCTGTTATCCACCGCCATCACCGTACCACCCGCCCCACCGCCGCGCACGTCCGTATTCTCCAGAACAATAAAGCTGTTGGGGCGACCGAAGATCCCGCTCCAGCGGGCGCGGGTGCTGCCCACAAAGCGCACACGCCGGTCAGGCAGGCCGAGGACGAGCAGCCGCGCACCGACAACATAGATCGAGACACCGGGGTCGAGACGCACCTCAACACCAGGTTCAATAATGAGTTCAGTGCCAGGGGCAAGTTGCACATCGCGGCGCACAATAATCGGACTCTGGCCAACAGTCCAGCGCACAGTGCCATGCAGCACATCAACCGGCGGTGTCGTGGGCTGCACCGGCGCATCCGTCGGTGTCGGCGGAGGCTCCTTCGGTGAATCTGGCATGCTCGTGGGTTGAGACGGAGGAGCTGTTGGTGGGATGGGCATCGTGACCACTGGAGGGAGCGTCGGGGGCCGCGTGAGCGTCGGGATGCTGGTGGACTGCTGACCCCCGGCGGTGCGTGTCGGCAAGGACGGAGGCGGGATCGTCGCTGGGATCGGCGTGGGGTTAGAGGTTGGCTGAGTTGGTGCCGTGCCGTCCGGCTCCGGGTACGGGTTTGCCTTAGGGGTTGGCGAACTCAAGGAGAAACCGCCCTGGCTTGAGGACGTAGGGCTTATCGTCGAGAAGGACTCGGCGCTCGGGTTTCCCGTCGCTATCAGTCCAGGGGTCTGTCCCAGCGCAGGGGTCTGACCCAGCGCAGAGGTCTGGCTCAGTGTGGAGGTTTCGCCCAGCGTGGGGGTTTCATCCAGCGTGGGGGTTTCATCCAGCGGATACGGATATGGATACGCGCCCGATGTTGGTTCGACTCCAGCGGATGGTGAAGCGTCCGGCTCTGGATACGAACCGCTCGTTGGCTGATCAGTAGGCGTGCCATTAATAATCGCTGTTTGCCCCTCGATTGGCGTTGTGGATGACGCTGGTCCTACCTGATTGCCCAGATTTGGCGTAAAGAGAAAAGTCAGGGTGACCGCCAGAATCAAAAAGGCCAGTGCGCCAAGTAAGAGCAGCGTATCACGACTGAAGCGCGGGCCAACAGAGCGGTCGGGCTGAGGTGATTCATCCTGAGACACGAAGGCGCTCCGAGGGTAGCATGCGAATCCTCAGCGCATCTTACCACAGGCAACCGGCAACCGGCAACCGGTAGGATGCAGGGTTGATGCAAAGTCCTGCCACCGTATCGCCGTGGGGCTGAAGCCCTCGGCTCTTGGTTAGCGAAGGCCGCCTAACGCGGCCTGCCTGAGCCCGCGTAGGCGGGCTTCGTCCCAGAGAGCCGAGGGCTTCAGCCCCACGGCAGGCGAAGACGGGACGATACTACTCAAGGGTAATAATGCCGAGGCGCAGGGCGGCCAGTACCGCTTGCATGCGGTTGGGCTGGCGCAGCTTACCCAGGATGCTCTTAATGTGCGAGCGCACCGTCTCCTCGGTGACAGTGAGGGAATCGGCCATTTCTTTGTTGGATCGACTCGTCGCCATCAGGCGCAACACATCCAGTTCGCGGGGGGTGAGTTGGGGCGGCAACAGAGGTGGCTGGGGCGCATTGGTGGCCGACAAGCGCCGCAGGACACGGCGGGTGATGCTGGGCTGGAGGTACGCCTGGCCACTGGCGATCACCCGGATGGCGTGGAGCAGTTCGTCGGCGGGGGCGTCCTTGAGGACGTAGCCATCGGCACCGTGTTCCAGGGCCGTCATCACTTCTTGCTCTGTATCCACGCCCGTGAGGATGAGAACTCGCGAGTGTGGGGAGATCGCTTTGATCGCACGGCAGGCCAGTGCCCCGCCCATCCCAGGCATTTTCAGGTCGAGCAAGACAATACCAGGACTGAGGGTGCGAGCCTTCTCCACCGCCGCCACACCGCTCTCGGCGTCGCCCACCACCTGAATATCCGCCTCCAGTTCGAGCATACTCTGGAGTCCGCGACGCACAACGGCGTGGTCGTCTACAATCAGAACGCGGATCATAACTCACCATCTGTATGCTGCGGCTGCACGCCAGATCCTACGCGGTGAAGCGGCAGCGTCACCGTGATCGTGGTGCCCTCGCCGGGGGCGCTGTCAATGCGGAGTTGTCCGCCGAGGGCCTCGGCACGCTCGCGCATGCTCGCGATGCCGTAGCTCCCGCTCGCGGTACCACCGGCGAGGGCGTTGGTTGGGTCAAAACCTAGACCATTGTCGGCGACGCGCAGGGCCACTTCGGCACCCTGGCGCAGCACCGTAAGTTTAGCCTGACGAGCGGCGGCGTGCTTCACCACATTATTCAGAGCCTCCTGGGCGATGCGGTAGATCTGTCGGCGCATGAGGGGGGGGAGTGCGTCGAAGGCCAGATCGACCTGGAGGAAGAGCTGTGGCCCGGGTTGCGGCGCGATCTCCTCAAGGTAGCCGACAAGCTCGCCCTTAAACCGCTCTGCGTCCAGATCATTCGGCCAAAGGTCGAAGATTGCACGGCGCAAAGCCTGGGCTGCCTGCTGGGCCTGCGGCAGCAAGTAGACTAACTGATCGCGCACGACATCGGGCCGATCCGGGAGCTGGCGAATGCAGGCACCAATCGAGTAGGTGATGCCGTAAAGCTGCTGTGAGATCGCGTCGTGGATCTCCAGGGCAATCCGGTTACGTTCCTCCTCGACGGCGAGGCGCTGGGCACGACCGACCACCACCTGGATGCCGCCGATCATCACAGCGGCGTGGCTTGCCACAAGCTGGAGTAGATCGCGGTCGGCAGGCGTGAGCGGTCGCTCGCCCAGAGGGTTATCCACAATCAGGATGCCGAGGGGCTGGCCGAGCAGCACGAGAGGCAACACCGCGTAATGACAGAGGCCGAGCAGGGCGTTCGTTTGCTCATCATCCGTCGGTGGCAGGCCATCCGTGACAAGCATGGCCACACCACTGTGCAGCGCAGCCACCAGCGGCGAATCCCCGTTATCTGTGGGCAAGCGGGCCGTATGCGGCATGAGTTGGAGGTGGGAGCCAGGGCTGCTTGTGCTACACAGCCAGCCGGTGAGTACCGCATCATACGGCTCAAGCATGGCCAGAAAGGCGCGCTCGTAGCCCAGGTCGGTGGTGATCAGGGTCAGCACGCGCTCGTGGATCTCGGATGTGTCACCGGTTGACTGCATGGCGATGGCGAGGGCGTGGGTGACATGAAAGATCCGGCTGACGCGCTCAAGCTGCTCATGACTAGTGGCCAGGGCGCTGTTGAGTTGTTCCAGATCGGCAACGCGACGGCGCAGAGTTGCCAGTTCATCGTCCGGGTCGAGTTCTACGTGGTTGTGGGCGTGTTCAGTCACGGATTCATTATAGCACCCGCCGGGGGAAGGGGGATGTCGCGTGCCATTCGTTAAAATCACGTATATTCCCCTACAGGGGTGACGAATCCCCCCCCCGTTGGTGATTTTCATCACAACACAAACTATGTATTATAATGGGGAAGCATCAAACGTGTTCCTGTGCGGTCTTGAAAGAGCTATGGCGTAGACCGTAGCAACGATCCCGAACGTGTCCTCAACGCCGGAATACTCAGTCACCAAGAGTACGCCCACGGAGGACGCGACGCACGACGGAAGAACGGCTTGTCAGTGCCAAACTGACCGTCTCGATCGTGGCTACGGCGAGACGTACACTCGGCCTGTGGACTAACAAGTCCATTCTCTGGATGGCTTGTTGGGATGACGCAGGGATTTCTAGCGCGTACCTTGTGGGTACGTAGAAAGTAGCAGAATACAGGTATGGCCGGATCGAACGACGGCGCGCCGAAGAGCCGATGGTCCTCGGGCGTAGCCCCTTACGTCGAGATGGGCTACTGGGACGCTGATTATCAGCCTAAGGACACCGACATCCTGTGCGCGTTCCGCCTTGTGCCGCAGGAGGGAGTTGACCCGATTGAAGCTGCTGCCGCCGTGGCCGGTGAGAGCAGCACCGCCACGTGGACGGTGGTGTGGACGGATCGGCTCACGGCTCACGAGCACTTCCAGGCCAAGGCATACCGGGTAGACCGCGTCCCCGGTACGGATCAGTACATCGCCTATATCGCCTACGACATTGATCTGTTCGAGGAAGGCTCGATTGCTAACCTGACGTCGAGCATCATCGGCAACGTGTTTGGTTTCAAGGCGCTCAAGAGCCTGCGCCTTGAGGATATGCGTATCCCGCCGATCTATACGAAGACCTTCCTCGGCCCTCCCCACGGTATCGTGATGGAGCGCGAGTTCCTGAACAAGTTCGGTCGCCCGCTGATTGGTGCCACCACCAAGCCCAAGCTCGGCCTGAGCGCCCGCAACTACGGTCGCGTGGTGTACGAGGCGCTGCGCGGTGGTCTCGACTTTGTAAAGGACGACGAGAACATTAACTCGCAGCCCTTTATGCGCTGGCGTGACCGCTTCCTCTTCTGTATGGAGGCCGTCAACAAGGCCGCAGCCGTCACCGGCGAGGTGAAGGGTCACTACCTGAACATTACCGCCGGCACGATGGAGCAGATGTACGAGCGCGCTGAGTTCGCCAAGGAACTGGGCAGCATCATCGTGATGATTGACCTGACCGTCGGTTACACGGCGATCCAGAGCATGGCTAACTGGTGCCGCAAGAACAGCGTCATCCTGCACTTGCACCGCGCCGGTCACAGCACCTACACCCGCCAGAAGACTCACGGTATCAGCTTCCGCGTGATCAGCAAGTGGATGCGCCTCTCTGGCGTTGACCACATTCACGCCGGTACGGTGGTCGGCAAGCTGGAAGGCGACCCGAACAGCGTCCAGGGCTTCTACGCCACCCTGCGCGAAAGCAAAGTCGCGATCAACCCGGTTCAGGGTCTCTACTTTGAGCAGGACTGGGGTTCGATGCCGGGCGTGTTCCCGGTGGCCTCGGGCGGTATTCACGCCGGCCAGATCCACCAACTGCTGCACCTGCTGGGCGAGGATGTCGTGATGCAGTTTGGCGGTGGCACGATTGGCCACCCGGATGGTATCGCCGAGGGTGCCGCTGCTAACCGCGTTGCCATCGAGGCGATGATCCAGGCCCGCAACGAGGGTCGCGATTACCTGAACGAGGGGCCGGAGATCCTAGAGCGCGCCGCCAAGTGGTCGCCGTCGCTCGCCAAGGCCCTTGAGATCTGGAAGGACATCACCTTCGATTACGCGAGCACGGATACGCCGGACGCGGTGGTCACACCCTCATAATTAAGGTAAAAGGTAAAAGGTAAAAGGTAAAAGGGTACCGAGGTTTTTACCTTTTACCCTTTACATTTTACCTTCTGAAAGGAAGCACGATGCGAATCACCCAGGGAACCTTCTCGTATTTGCCGGACTTCACCGACGAGCAGATTCAGGCGCAGATTCAGTACTGCCTGAACAACAACTGGCCGATTGCCATTGAGTACACCGACGATCCGCACCCGCGCAATGTCTACTGGGACATGTACGGGCTGCCGCTGTTCGACATCAAAGATGCCGTAGCGATCATGCAGACCTTGTCCGAGTGCAAGGCCACCTTCCCGCAGCATTACATCCGCATCTCCGGCTACGACCGCTCGCTCGGTCGGGCAACCACTGCGCTGCAGTTCATTGTCCAGCGCCCTGATGACGAGCCCGGCTTCTACCTGGATCGCCAGGAAGTGAGCGACCGCCAGGTGCGCTACACCATCCGTTCGCACTCCGTTACCCGACCACGGGGCTAAGGCCACATAATCACCATGACAGATACCCCAGCCACCCAGGGCGATCAGATCGATCTGGATCAGGTGTGGCAGAGTTCAGACATCCAGGCCCTGCTCGATAAGCTCAATGAGGAGCTTATCGGGCTGGTGCCGGTGAAGACGCGCATCCGCGAGATTGCGGCGATGTTGCTGGTGGCTCGTCTGCGTGAGCAGCATCAGATGTCCACGGATCGCCCGACCTTGCATATGAGCTTCACCGGACGCCCCGGTACCGGCAAGACCACCGTGGCCATGCGTATGGCCAAGATCCTGCACTCGCTTGGCTATGTGCGCAAGGGACATCTGGTGGTGGCCTCGCGGGACGACCTGGTAGGCCAGTATGTGGGCCACACCGCGCCAAAGACCAAGGAAATTCTCAAGAAGGCCATTGGTGGGGTACTCTTCATTGACGAAGCGTACTACCTTTATCGGCCCGAGAACGAGCGTGACTATGGGCAGGAGGCGATTGAAATGCTCCTGACGGCCATGGAGAACCAGCGCGACGATTTTGTGGTTATCCTGGCCGGCTACAAAGAGCGGATGGATACCTTCTTCCAGTCGAACCCTGGCTTTCACTCACGCATCGCCCACCACGTCCACTTCCCGGACTACAGCCTGGACGAGTTGGTACAGATTGCTGAGCTGATGGTGCGGCAGCAAATGTACAGCTTCGACGACGACTCGCGGGCCGCCTTCCGTGATTACCTAGAGCAACGCGTGCAGCAGCCGCACTTCGCGAATGCCCGCAGCGTCCGTAACGCGCTGGATCGAATCAAGCTGCGTCAGGCGAACCGGCTCATCCGTGCCGGAGGCAGTATTGTCACCAGCGACCTGGCCCGTATTGACGTTGAGGATGTGCGAGCTAGCCGGGTCTTTCGCGGCGGAGCTTCCGCAGAAACGTCCGCCTGATTCCTTTTTTGGCGCGTAGCGCCAGTGGCCCTCATGATGCTTCAGGTGTTTGGCACTGCCGCTAAACGCCTGAGGCGTCACGCCATATCGCTCTGCAAGAAGGCCGTATCACATCCTCCTTCGCGGGAGCGAATCCTCCTGAGCAGACCCACCAACCGCGCAGGTTTAGTAGAGAAAGCGATCAAGCGTATGCGCAAGCGACCGATTATCCTGGGGATTGTGGGCGATAGCGCCGCCGGGAAGACGACGATCACCTCCGGGCTGGTGAAACTCCTCGGTGCCGACCGGGTAACTCACGTCTGTACCGATGACTACCATAAGTACGATCGGCGCGAGCGCGCCGCGAACGGTATTACCGCCCTCCACCCAGACTGCAACTATCTGGATGTGATGGAGCTACATCTGGAGCGGTTGCATTACGGTCAGCCCATCCTCAAGCCGGTGTACGACCACGACACGGGTTCTCTCGTGCGCCCCGAGTATGTCCAGCCCAAGGAGTTTGTGATCGTCGAGGGTCTGCTGGGTTTCTCCACGGCGATCATGCGCCAGTTCTACGATGTGAAGGTCTACCTTAATCCGCCCGAGGATCTGCGCAAGGTCTGGAAGATCAAGCGCGATGTGACCAAGCGTGGCTACAAGCCCGAGCAGGTGCTGGCCGAAATGGAGAAGCGCGAGCCTGACTCGGCAGCATTCATCCGCCCCCAGCGCGATCTGGCCGATATTGTGGTGCAGTTCTACCCGCCACCCGATGTGCCGGTTGAGGAGGCTGGGCCAACTCTGAACGCACGGCTCACCCTGCGCCCCACTATTCCTCATCCCGACTTGACCTATCTCTGTGAGGATGATGGGCAAAGCCCTGGCGTGCGGCTGGAGCTTGGCCGTGATGGCGGGCGACCTGTGGATATTCTGGAGATTGAAGGCACGGTCTCACCGGATCATGCCAACCGACTTGAGCACGCGATCTGGCAGCACCTGCCCGACTTGGCTCCGCTGCGCGGCGACCAGTTCGGCGACTACAGCGACCGCAGTGAGACGCGCCACAGCGACCCGCTGGCGATCACGCAGTTGCTGCTCACGTATCACCTGCTGCGCCAGTACAGCGGAGTGGCCAATCTCCCCTTTGCTCGTCCCGTAGCCGCTCTGAGCCGCATGGCTCTGCCTACTGTTACTGAGTAGGCGGGTCATCGTGTAGGAGACACAGCAGCCGGGGTACCGCGTGCGGTACCCCGGCTGCTGTGTCTCCTACACGATGCACCCCTGTTTCATGACCGTCCCCACCAGGTTCCCACCAGAGGCCAAAATCTCTGTGGAGGAGGCTCCGGCGATGCGCCACTCAAACTCGCTCACTCGGTCACCGGCGTAAACGAGATGTGTGTGAGGGTCAACAAAGCCGGGGCAAACCACCCGACCGACCGCGTCAATCTCATTCTCGGCGGTATACGCCGCACGAAGATCATCGCTCGGGCCGACGGCGATGATCGTCCCCTGGTGAACGGCCACGGCCCCGCCAGAGAGACTGCCGACATCGGCCATTGTCGGACCTCGGCGCGGGCCGGGTGGACCCGCGCAGGTGATCACCTGCGCGGCGGAATGAATCAGTAGGTCAACGTGCATAATGTGATCCCCCGTATCCTGTATCCGTAGGGGCGACCAACGCGAGTACCTCGCCTCTCCATCATACCTCTTTAGACATGGTTCAATCCAGCTTTACAGTTTGGTCTGCGCGTAGCATGGGCGTCCAGCCCGCCAGATGCGCGTCGGCAGGCGGGAAGCCTGCACGATGAACGGTAAACCTGAAACCTGGCACCTGAAACCTTGTCTTAGCATCGATCTACGGCAACGGTTCTTGGTTTATTATATACGGGAGATCCCGCTCAATGTACTAAGGAGATGTTGCATGACCTTCCTCCGCTCGCGCTGGTTCCTCCGCCCGCTGATGATCATGGCCGCCCTCGTGTTATTTGCCGCCTGCGCCAGTGCCCCGCCTGCCACGCCAAAGATCGCGATTAAGCTCGCTGAGAACGCTTGGACTGGCTCATCGGTGAATGTCAATGTCGCGAAGATTCTTCTGGAGGAACAGCTCGGCTATAAGGTCGATCTTGTGACCATTGACGAGAATGCCCAATGGGCCGCCCTGGCCAGCGGCGACCTGAGCGCCACCCTAGAGGTCTGGCCCTCCGGCCACGCGGATCATATCAAGCAGTACATTGAGACGCAGAAGGTTGTCGAAAATCTCGGCCCGCTCGGTGTCGTCGGCAAAATCAGTTGGTACGTGCCGACCTATATGGTCGAGCAGCGCCCTGAACTGGCGACGTGGGAGGGGATCAAGGCGAATGCCGACCTCTTTAAGACGGCGGAGACCGGCACCAAAGGCCAGTTCCTCACCGGTGACCCGAGCTGGGTGCAGTATGACTCCGATATTATCAAGAACCTGGGGCTGAACCTTCAGGTAGTGCAGTCTGGCTCGGAGCAGGCGGTACTGGCCGCCCTCGATGCGGCCTACAGCCGCAAGGCTCCGATGCTCTTCTACTTCTGGACGCCACACTCCGTCCATGCCAAGTATAAGCTCACTCCCGTGACCCTGCCGGAGTATAGCGATGCGTGCTACGCGAATGCGAAGGCGGGTAGCGTGAGTTGCGATTACCCCAAGGACGTTCTTTTCAAGGCGGTTTGGTCGGGGCTGAAGGAGAAAGCTCCCGACGCCTACGCCTTGCTCAAGGCGATGAGCTACAGTAACAGTGATCAGATCGGTATGATCGCGGACGCCGAGCTGAACAGCAAGACGAACGAGCAGGCCGCACGAGCCTGGGTTGATGCCCACAAGGATGTCTGGCAGACATGGGTGCCGAAGAAGTAGGGAAGAGTGTCAGGGAGGGCGTCGCCCTCCCTGACATACGTTCTCCTCAGCCGTCCATGGGATTCGCGCACAACACCTGATGAAAACGAACCGTAGGGGCGCGTCGCGACGCGCCCCTACCCGACACCCGCCTATTTTCACGTGAGACATGGTTCGCAGAAACTTTACAGTTCAGGCTAGAATGTGGCATCGTGATGCGGTTGATCTGAAACCTGAAACCTCACACCTGAAACCATGTCTCAGAAGAATTGTGAGTATACGCTCATGACCGTAGTGCCCACTGACCAGCCCACCTTAATCTGCCGTGATGTGTGGAAGATTTTTGGGCGGGAACCAGCGCATGCGTATGCCGCGCTGCATGCCGGAACCGCCGACGCCGGTCGCTACGCCGACCATATGGTGGCCGTGCGCGGCGTCTCGTTCAGCGTCCGAAGGGGCGAGACCTTTGTGGTGATGGGGCTATCGGGCAGCGGTAAATCTACGCTGGTGCGCTGCCTCTCGCGGCTGACGGAGCCGACCCACGGCGAGGTGCAGATTGATGGGCGCAACATCCTGACGATGGGTGATGCCGAACTGCGCGAGCTGCGCCGCCATACGGTGAGCATGGTATTCCAGCATTTCGGGCTCTTTCCGCACCGCCGGGTGATTGACAATGTGGCCTATGGCCTGGAGGTACGCGGGATTGGCCGCCGCGAACGCCAGGAGCAGGCTGAGCGTATGATCGATCTGGTGGGACTGACGGGATGGGGCAACCATCTGCCGCGTCAGCTCAGCGGCGGTATGCAGCAGCGGGTTGGTTTGGCCCGCGCCCTAGCGGTGAATCCGGCGATCTTGCTCTTCGACGAACCCTTCAGCGCCCTCGACCCGCTCATTCGTCGCGAGATGCAGGATGAGTTGCTGCGCCTCCAGAGCAGCCTGCGCAAGACCAGCATCTTCATCACCCACGATTTTGCCGAGGCTCTGCGCCTGGGCGACCGGATTGCGATTATGCGCCACGGCCAGCTTGTGCAGGTGGGGACGCCCGAGGAACTAGTGCTGCGCCCATCCAGTGATTATGTGCGCGCCTTTGTGAAGGACGCGCCACGGGCGCGGGTTCTCACGGCGGGGTCAATTATGATTGCCTGCCCACCTTCCGCCGTCGGGACGGATGGGCCGAGGGTGGCTTTGGCGACAAAGCTTGAGGAGGCGCTGCCGATAGTGGCAGCCCACGATGGCCCGGTGGCTGTGGTAGATGAGGCGCTCGTCACGCATGGCCACCTTAACCGGGCGCTGGTGCTGCACGCGTTGTGTCAAGCGTAGGACAATTGCAGATTGCAGATTGCAGATTGCAGATTTGTGCAATGACACGTTTTCGTCCTTCAATCTGCAATCTGCAATCTGCAATCTGCAATTGTTATAGAGGAACATCATGGCGATCCGAATACCAGCGTTAGCTGAGTCCCAGATCGGTCCACGCGCACGGCTGCGGCTGCTGACATGGACCACCCTGCTGATCGTGCTGATCCTCAGCGCGCTGGTCTGGCCCGCCGAGGCCCGGCGCTTCCCCGAGGGCTGGAACCTCGGCCTGCGCGGGCCAGTTGATGCCTTCCAGAACTGGACGGTTGCGAACCGGGCCAGTAGTCCGATCTTCACCCTTTTCTTCGATCCGCTGCGCGGCGGAATTGACGCGAGTCTGCGTCTCGTGGAGAACTGGCTACTCGGACTCTCCTGGCTGAGCGTGCTGGCAATCATTGGCCTGCTCGGCTACCTCGGCACGGGAATCCGTCTGGCGCTGCTCTGCGTGGGCGGGCTGCTGCTGGCTGGCCTCTTTGGACTTTGGGAGCCGAGCATGCAGACCCTCGCACTTATGAGCTGTGCGGTGAGCCTCTCCCTGCTCTGCGGCATTCCCCTTGGCATTGCCGCCGGGCTCAGTCCGCCGTTCGAGAGTCGGTTGCGCCCATTGCTCGACGCAATGCAGACGATGCCGGCCTTTGTTTACCTGGCCCCGGTGCTGCTCTTCTTCGGGATCGCACGCGCACCGGCAGTGGTGGCCACCCTGATCTACGCCCTGCCGCCGATCATCCGTCTGACCAGTATGGGCATCCGTCAGGCCGACCCATCCGCCGTTGAGGCGGCGCGAGCCTTTGGTGCCACCCCGCGCCAGTTACTGCTGCGCGTCCAGATGCCCCTGGCTCTGCCGGAGATTATGGCCGGGGTGAACCAGACGATCATGATGAGCCTCAGCATGGTGGTGATCGCGGCGATGATCGGCGCGGGCGGGCTTGGACGCGAGGTGCTGGTGGCGCTCCAGCGCCTGAATGTGGGCCAAGCCCTGGAGGCCGGGCTGGTGATCGTTGCCCTGGCGATCATCCTCGACCGACTGAGTGCTGCCCTGGGTAGGATTGACCTCGCCGCCCCGCCCGAGACTGTCCGACGCGATGTACTGGCTGGCTGGCCGGCCCGTGCCTTCGCCACTCGCCAGGACAACCCGGCCCGCGTCCAGAACCTACAGCGCTTCGCCCGGGTGATCAACGCCGTCCTGTTGCTAGCAATCATCATCGCGGCTGACGCAGCTCTGTTTCACCTGGGTAGCTTCCCTGCCGACTGGCGGATCTCGCTGCGCGGGCCAGCCAATGCCGCCGTGGCCTGGGCACGCGACAACCTCTACCAAATTGGCGGGCTGCCCATCGGCACTGGCCCGCTGAGCGATACGCTAACAATCTACCTGCTCAACCCAGGGCGCAACCTGCTGCTCGATTGGCTACCTTGGCCCGCCGTGATCCTGGCGGTCGCCGGGGCTGGCTACGCGGCAGGAAAATGGGGTCTGGCCGCGATCTGCGCCAGCGGGATGCTGCTAATCGGCCTGCTGGGCATGTGGACACCGAGTATGGACACTCTCAGCCAGGTGCTGATTATGGTGCTGATCAGTGTGGCGATTGCCGTACCCCTGGGGGTTCTCTCATCGCAGAGTCCGGCCACGCGGGCCGTGCTGCGGCCCGTCCTCGATTTTCTCCAGACGGTTCCAGCCTTCGTCTACCTGGTGCCGGTGATCATGCTGGTGAATATTGGCCGGGTGCCAGGACTGATCGCCGCCGTCCTCTACGCCGTACCTCCTGGCATTAAGCTCACCGAGCTTGGCCTAAGCCAAGTCCCCGCCGAGACGGTGGAGGCGGCGCGATCCTTCGGCGCAACCCGCGCCCAGATCATGCTACGGGTGCAACTTCCCCTGGCCCTGCCCGCAATCATGCTCGCGGTCAACCAGATGATTATGATGGTTCTGGCGATGGTGATCATCGCCGGACTCGTAGGCGGTGCCGGCCTCGGCCTGGAAGTGGTCATCGGTCTAGGTAAAAACCAAACCGGACGCGGGATCGAGTCGGGCCTCGCAATCGTCATTATCGCCATCATCTTCGACCGGATCACTCAGGCGTGGGCGGCGTATAGGGATGGGTAGGGGCAGCAGGCATGAGGCGGGAGGCAGGAGGCGGGAGGAAGGAGGAAGGATTCTCCCCTCTCCCGTTC
>Ga0194060_10001579_pt1 | contig 16256 bp, 15 predicted proteins | sample SepL225m_MetaG_FD_163427 | JGI IMG/M metagenome (GOLD analysis project Ga0194060, IMG submission 163427) | Anoxic zone freshwater microbial communities from boreal shield lake in IISD Experimental Lakes Area, Ontario, Canada - Sep2016-L222-5m | ecosystem: Environmental > Aquatic > Freshwater >...
CGACAATCCGGCGGTTAAGCCAAAGGTGGGCAGGTGGGGCGGGATCACGGTGGCTTGGTATTCCGCCGGCTGCTGGCGGAACAAGCCTTCGGAGATCACTGATACCACGCGCACCTTGAGACCCTTTTGGGCGGCAAGCAACTCGGCCCCGCCGATCAGCGTGGATACCTCCGAACCGCTCGCCACCAGCACGACATCCGGAACACCATTGCAGTCGAGCGCCACATACGCGCCTTTCTCCGCTTGCAAGGCATCCTGGTAACGGGTTGACCCCGCTTTGGCCGGAACGTCTTTAATGTTCTGCCGGGAGAAAAGCAGGGCGGTGGGCGTCTTGGTGTTCTCCAGCGCCATCTTCCAGGACACGGAAGTCTCGGCCGCATCGGCAGGCCGCAATGCCAGGAGGCTCATCTGGCCCTGGTGGTTCTTGAGGTGTTCGAGCAGGCGGATTTGCGCTTCCTGCTCCACCGGCTGATGCGTGGGGCCGTCTTCACCGACCCGGAAGGCGTCGTGCGTCCAGATGAACTTCACTGGCAACGCCATCAGCGCCGAGAGCCGCACGGCCGGTTTCATGTAGTCGCTGAAGACGAAGAACGTGCCGCACGCGGGGATGACCCCTCCATGCAGCGCCATGCCGTTGCAAAGCGATGCCATCGTTAGCTCGCAGACCCCGGCCTGGAGGAACGCGCCACTAAAATCGCCCTTGGTGAACTGCTTGGTTTGCTTCAGGAAACCGTCGGTCTTGTCGCTGTTGGACAAATCGGCCGAGGCCACGATCATGTTCTCGACCTTCTTGGCCAGCCAGCCCAACACAGCCGCGGAGGCGGCGCGGCTGGCGATGTCGGGCTTCTGGGCGACTTCCTCGAAGTTCAACGGCGGCAGCTTGCCCGAGAAGAACTGCTCGAGCTTATTGGCTAGCGCCGGGTTGGCCTTGGCCCACTCCTGCTGTTGGGCCTTGCGCGCAGCAGCTTCCTTTGCCTTCTGCTCTTTGGCATTGCTGTAAAGTTCCGCCACCTCAGGGAAGACGACAAACGGGTCTGCGGGGTTGCCACCCAGGTTCGCGATGGATTTCTCGAAGCAGGCGCCTGCCTCGCCCAGCGGCATGCCGTGCGTGGAGCACTGGCGTTCGAAGTTGCTGCCGTCGGCTTTCACCGCCCCCTTGCCCATGATGGTCTTGCCGATGATCAGGCTGGGCTTGTCCTTCTCATCCAGGGCCTTGGTCAGGGCGGCACGGATCTGGTCGGCATTGTTGCCTTCGATGGTCGTCACGCGCCAGCCCCACGCCTCATACTTCTTGGCCGTATCCTCGTGCGTGACGGCGCTGGTATCGGTCGAGAGCTGGATATCGTTGGAATCGTAGAACATGACCAGGTTGCTCAGCCCGAGGAACCCGGCGATGCGGCCTGCGCCCTGCGAAATCTCCTCCTGCACCCCGCCGTCGGAGATGAAGGCAAAGGTCTTGTGCGCCATCCACTCGCCGAAGCGGGCGCACAGGAACCGTTCGGCGATGGCGGCGCCTACTGCGCTGGTGTGGCCCTGGCCCAGCGGCCCGGAGGTGTTCTCGACCCCGCGGCTGACATCGAGCTCTGGGTGGCCGGGCGTGGCGCTGCCCCATTGACGGAAGTTCTTCAGCTCCTCAAGCGTGTACTTCCCGCTCAGCGCCAGCACCGAGTAGAGCATCGGCGACATGTGGCCCGGATCCAGGAAGAACCGGTCGCGCATATGCCAGGCCGGGTCGGCGGGATCATAACGCAGGAACTCGGTGTAGAGGATATTGATGAAATCGGCTCCGCCCATCGCCCCTCCCGGGTGCCCAGACTTGGCCTTCTCGACCATGGCGGCGGAGAGGATGCGGATATTGTCGGCGGCTCGATTAGTGGTCTTATTATGCATGTTGTTGGGATGAGATTATTGGATTCCGGAGACAATTATCAAGATCAATGGTCCGAGGCCGCGGGAGGCGCCCCCGGGAGTCTCGCCGTAGGCACCCCGTAGCCTCACGCTAGATAACATTGTTATCTACGGGGAGGCTACGGCGTGTATCCGGCGCGTCTCCGGTGAGACTCCCAGGCTGGCCCCATAGATGCAGAATGTAGTATCCAGAAAGCTGGCCAGACGCGGGGCACTGCCTGCCTCTTTCAGCTACTCTGCATTCTGCATTCTGCCTTCCCCGTGTGGTGGCTTTGCGTCACTATTGTGCGTTCGGCATTCTGTATTCGCATAATTGAGAGGGGCGCTTTGCAGCAAGCCAGGCGGTATGGTGGCAGTATGGGGGCGGTATGGGAGCAGCCACGTGAATGAAGAAGGAAGAAGGCAGAATGAAGAATGCAAAATGCAGAAAAACCCCCGTCTTCAGGTCATTCATCCTCCATCCTTCATCCTTTTGCCTTCCCCGTTTGGCTTTTCTTCATTCTTCATTCTGCCTTCTGCATTCACTGTGTGGTGGGGGCATGGCGGGCGTGAACGGGGCGCCGGGCACGGAGGGCGTCGATGTTACCAATCGGTTGCCCCAGCACCGCTTTGTAAAAGAAGAGAACGGCGTTCAAAGCCTGGTTTTGAGTGCTGGCCGAGACATCGCGGCGGCGGGCCAGATCGGTGAGGAACAGTTCGAGCTTCTTTTCGCTGGAAAGACCTTCGGGCATTTCACGCAGCGCCGTCATGTAGCGGCGGAGCCAGAAAATGTAACAATCTTCTGTGGAAAGGGCTTTGTGTTGTCGCCGGATGACTTCGCGCATCCGGCCGATTGCTTGAGACGTATTCATAGTTAATTGGGGCAACTATAGCCGAAGCGGTAGGACAAATACGGTCCAAGGCTCGGGTTAAGATAGAAGCATTATTTGCTTGATAAACGAACCGGCCCTAATACCTTCGAGTCAAATGTGGCTGGCAATGAACAGCTTACGCAAAACGGGACGGTGGGATTTCCGGCGCTGGATAAACGAACCAGCCCGGTGAGGGGCAACGCGAATGAGGCTGGGAATCAACAACTTACACCCAAAAGGACCGTGCAAGGCCCGATCCTGGATAAACGACGGGCCGTCGCATAATCATAGTTCGGCATGAGCACCCTGGAACAGCTCGCAGCCTGGAAGATCAGGAAATGGATGCCTTGGGGCGGTTCGTATCCAAGTAAGCCCGCCACCCAGGAATCTGTAGCGCGCATCGAGAGCGCCCTGAAGTTCAAGGTCCCAGTGGACTTCGTCGAGTTTTCACGGCTGGTCCACAATTATGGTGTTTGGTTCGGAAGTATCGGCGAGGATTACGCCTCACACAACCACCTGCTCGTCTTGAATGAGGCTTTCCACCAGGCAGAGGATTCAGCTATTGCGCTTCCCGAGCACTGGGTGTTGATAAATCATGGACATGACGGAGACTGCGACTGTTTTGACATCACCGCCGGTAAGGATGGCGAATATCCGATCTACTATGTGAACGTGGAATCACCAGGCGCGCCGCAGCTCTTAGCCAGCACGTTCAAAGAATATCTGGTAAAACTGGGATGAGAGTGCCGAACCACAGCATGCAGCGGACCGGAGCCAGCGGTTCAGGCCAGTGGCAATTCCTGCATCTTGGGCCGCTGGCTCCGGCCGCTGATGCTGATCGTTATGGCCATTCGACATTATGAAAACACCCGTCATTCTTCTTTGCTTGAGTCTGTTTCTGGCTGAGAGCGGAGTCCGCGCTCAACCGGATTTTGCGCCCGGCGTTCGGAATGGAACCGTAGCCCAGTTTGAAACGCGTCAGGGCAGGTATACCTGGAATATTAGTGCCGACCGATTATATGCCACGCCAGAGTGGACTCCGGAGGCGCAGCCGATTCCTGTTTCTTTGGACAAGGCGTGCCAGCTAGGTAAAGGCTGGCTTGCGAAGCACCACCTGGCAGGGTTTAGTTTGGATGAGGTTAAGTTGTTCCGTTATCCCGATGCTGTCGGTATTGCACTTTGGTACGGCAAGGAGGCTAAGAGACGGTTCTATTACAAGCTTAAATACCGTTCGGAATCGCCTGACATGGATTTAATGTATGTTTATGTGCTATTGGACGGCACCGTCGTCGAGCCGAAGCTGACTCCAACGCCAGACAAGAAATCATGACGCGGCCTAACTTTGCGCCGGAGCCGGCAGCCGCTGGCCCTTCTGTTTGCGGTCGCGGTGGGAGATTGACTGCTCCCCGGTTTCGTCGGGGTCCAGTCCCCGGCGGCTGCGGCTCAGCTTCCCGTTAGCCCAAAATGCCATGCTCTGCGATTGCGCCAATTATCAGCCCATCGAGCTTGACCGGAAGAGCATCACGCGGCGCATTAAGCAGTCCCCGCAGATTCGCAAAGGTCTGACCCAGATTGCAGAGCACACCGACTTGAGGCTGTATTTGTTTCGTTGCCCTGAGTGCGGCCAGCTTTGGCAGAGCGGTCACGAGTGGAACTTCGCAGACCGGGAGTATTTGTTTCAGGTTCCGCCGGTTGAGGTCGCTGATTGGCACCGCGAACCGTATCAGCAGCCGGCCGGCATGATGATTTACTCAGCAGTCATGCGGGACTTTTGCGCTCGTGCGACATTCGACACTGGGGATTCGCCCTGTCGTGCCGACGGTTGCACTCAGCGAGCCCTTCGGCTTAGTGTGTTCTGCCGTGAGCACCACATTGAGTCGCTTCAGCAGCGCGGGCAGTTGCCGAAGAAGCCGGTCGGCAGGCTTTTTCCACCCTACTATGTTGAGCCACAGAACAGGGGCTAACAAAATCACTGGAGCGAAATCGGGCGGGCCATGCCAGCGGGCGATTCGATCACGCTGGGCCGCCCGCTTCGCTCAGTTCCGCCGTTAGAACCGTATTATGAACACCAGACAAATACTCGCTCTTGCTTTCGTTACGGGCACTTGTGCCGCATCCTATGCTGGTGGGCACGCCGAATGGGCTGGCTACCCCGTGGAGGGGGTGGTTTACAAGTTTGAGGTTTACACCGGACTAAAGGACAGATGGGATTCGACGAAGCAGGATGCGCCTCCTCTTGCGCCGGGCAGGGCACTGCGAGCAGCAAAGCAGTTCATTTCCAAGTTGCCATTGAGGGAAGACATGAAGGAGTGGGGACTTCGGGACATTACGCTGCAAACGCTGTCCCCGGATGAGTGGGTTTACGTGGTTCATTTCGATGCCAATCCCAAGTCGGGCGTATGGAATGGTCCTGTGCCGTGGATTGCCGTGCCTGTCAGAATGGACGGCACGATTCCAAAACCTGTGATTGAAAGGAAGAAGCCCTAACCATCCGGCTCCAGGCAAGGCCGGGATCGCGTCCCTGTTGGCAATCGGACATCACTGTCCCGGCCTGCCTGAGCCGGGGCGTTCGGTGTTACTGAGTCCATGAAAACGGCACACATTTTTGCATCCTGTAATTAAGCGGGCATGAAATTGAATTTCGACATACTGGGGAGGGGGCTTGTTTTCTGCGCTGTAATTTTGAGTGCAGATAGAATTTGGGCTGATGAATCCAAGCAAAGAATATTTCCGTTTTCGGCCGAGGCAACCATTTCTACAGACTATTTCCGCCCGCCAGACGGAACAAGTCCATCTGAAACAATGCAGTTTTCGGTTTCTTTTTCATGGAGTACCGGGCTGTGGCAAATCCAACAGGCAACTAAGTCTGTCCCACAGTTTGTGCGGGCAGTGCGCGGGACTAATGTGTCTGCCACTAGGGTTATAGATTGCAAACGAGTTCCAGACGGCGTCCGTTACTACAGTTTGTTTCAGAATACCGATAAGCAGGCCACTCAGGGCCGCCTGCCAGTTGCCGAAGTGCTTCCAACGGCCTTTCCTCCGATCAACTTTAGAGAGCTGCTGGTTTGTTGGCTGGCGTTATGCCCGAACGCTGAATTGCCAATTGTCTCATCAAATCAGATGCGAAGGTTTACGTCACAACGGTCTTTATATGCGGCAGACAATGTCGGCAGTTATCACGCCAGTTACTTGGAAACAAATGCGTTCTTTCTGTCAGCCTTAAGCATTTCCGACAACGGAGTAGTTAAACTCCATGATGGTACCTTTCGACACCGGCAGGCGCCTTTTGCCGACGGCTTCATGGACTTTCGATTTCGGACTTTGGAAACAACAAATGTGAATGGAATCTTGTTTCCCAAGCGAGCTGAGCTCAGATTGCTTTCTCCGCTTCCCAATGCCAAGAATCAAGACGATATTTGCACGCGATTAGTTTGCACCCTCAATGTGAAGCAAATACGTATGGAGGCCGTAGGATTCCAATCAGCAAAGACAAGGCTGTTCGCGAGGGATAGCAGGATTCCTCACGAACCGGGGCACATGCAGCTACGCTATATCGTAACGAATGACGTTTTTGATTCAAAAACAAACGCATGGTTGATTAAAATCGCATCAACCTTGGAAAAGACGAACCAGCCGTCGAGTCGCCGTTAGGATTGCCCCTAAGGGCTATGTCACCGCGGCCATACCTGGCATTACCACACGCAGTCAAGTTGAGATAAACCCAAAGATAATGGGTTCAGCGGTATGAGATTTCAGATAGCCGAACGAGCGGATGCACCGAACGCCGCGATGAGAACACAGTTTCATTCTCGACCCTGCTGGCGCGGCGTCGGTGATCTGCGACGTTAAGCGAGCTGAGGCAAAACTCGGAGCTGGGGCTCGGGGCATTCCAGCGTGGCCCACCGGGCGGGCAAGTCTTCCAAGTTCGCGGGCTTGAAATCTTTCACGTATTGCGAATAGTAAGTCTCGGTCACCTTGAGTGAGCTGTGGCGCAACCAGGCTTGCGCTTCATAAGGCTCGTAGCGCATGTAGATTTGGCTGCCCGAGTAGGCCCGCAAGGCATGATTCGTCTTCCGGGTGGTCCATCCAAGGTTTCTCATCCAGGAACCGATGGCCCAGAACAAGTCGTCCGTGCGGTAGGTGTCGCAGCCTTTGATGATGAATTCATCCGCCTCGCCTCGCCAACCCTCAGCGTCAATCCGATGCTTTAAGATGGTGAACCAAGGGTCAAGGGCACGCACCCGTATTTTGCCGGTGCCGTTCTTCACCACGGCCTTAGCGTCGAGCACGGGATAGCCTGGGCGATTGCTCCACCAGCCCCAGCACGCTTGCGCTGTTTCCGCCCGGCGCAAACCGAAAGCCAACTCGTGTCCGATGGCCATGAACATGTCGCGCCCGCGCACGGTGATCTTGCGCTTGTCTTGGCCGCGGATGAAATCGAAGCTTATGTATTCATCCTTGAGGTTGCGCCAGGCGTCGAGCGTCTTGGCAAGCAGCTCGTCGGGCGCCGGATCAAACGGGCTCTTGGGCGCATACTTGGCGCCGAAGCGGAGCATTCTGCCAGTCTTGGAGAAGGCTTCAAAGCTGGGCGAGTAGCAACCCTCTTGGCGATACCAGTCCAAGGCTTTCATGCAGAAGAGGGAGTTGGCTTGATTGAACCAGCTATTGGCCGTCCGATAGATGGTGTGTTTCTTTTCTGGATCAGGCTCGGCATTGGCGCGGAGCTTGGCGTTGGTGAACCAGCTACGGGCCGTGGTGTCGCCCACGTCCGCACGCCGGATGGTGTTCGCGGCGGCGCTGAGCCCGCAGGCCGCGAGCAGGTTCTTTGCGGCCAGCACGTTCGCCTTGCGCGTCTCGGTGCCTGCGTCCACGGGGCTGCTCGTGTAGGAAGCGAACACCGCTTCCATTGTCCCGGTGGCGGGATCGCGCATACGGAGATCAGCGAGGGCTTCGCCGTCGCCGCGGATGGTGGCGACGGTCTCCTTTAAGAGCCGAGCCTTGGCATTCTTTTGGGCTGCTGTCCTGCTGGCGGTTTTGAGGCAGGCGAAAACGCGCTTACCTGCGCGTGGCTTCGGCGCGGCAAGGAGCGACAGACCAAGGGAGAGGCTGAGATTGGGGAAAAAGGCTCCACACCGTGAAGAAAGTGCTGTTGATTTGCAGCCATTTACATCAATTCAGCAGAATAATCTCACCCCCCGCCGACCACTTCCCGTGCCCCGATAACGTTAACGGTATGCGTAACCATTTGCCCATCAACCACTTCCCGCCAACGCTATTTTCACCGAGCCGCTCCCCTATATATGAGAGGCGCAATTATTCTTCTGAGAAGAATGAACCTAAATTCGACAGTTGATTTAACCGCAAAGAACACAAAGATCGCAAAGAAAGATAGTTATGAATGGATTGCATAAGTCTCCCCTTCACCCGGCGGGTGAATCAGTTCTTTGGCTCGGAATCATCACAAGTTCCATTCTTTGCGATCTTTGTGTTCTTTGCGGTTAATCCCAAGTGCCGTTTTTAGAATGAAGGATCCCCCCGCGGGGTCGGGGCAGGAGAGGCGTGGTGGGGTTATGTTCAAAACGGGCGTAACCTGGTGCAAACAGGGAGGAAACGGTTCAAGTGACAGATTCTGTCCACCTATACGGGGTCAAAGGACGGAAGCCGGAGGACGGACAGAGGACGGAGGGGGCAGAAGTCAGAGGTCAGGTCGGCAGCAGGGGTTTGAGCCATCCGGGTATCGGTGGGTTCAGACTCACCCGCTGACCGTTCTGAAAGACGGCGATCTGACGGAATGGGGTTCGCAGGTCGTCGTTGTCGAAGATGAGCGCATTCGGGAGTTCGCGGAGAGCGGCCCGGAGATTGGCCAGGGTGCGGGGGAAACGGGCGATCAGTTTCTCGGCTGGCACGTCGTGGCCGCCCTGGGATACGCGCATGGCGACGCGCTCTTCGGAAACATCCGGTCCGGAAATCCCGATGAAGCAGAGCACCACGGCGTAGCCGGCTATCGCCGCATCCTTCAGGAAAGCCAGTTTGTCGCCCACAGGATCGGAGAAGACGGTTTCGAACACAAAGCTCTCGCGCTGTTGCACCAGTTGGCGTCGGAGGGCGTCGGCCACTTTCGCGGCGGCGTAGGGATCGAGGTCAAGTTCCCGCGCCAGCACATCGGCGTTGACGAAACGCAACCCGGCGGGTTGGAGATGGGCGTGGTAGAACGTGGTCTTGCCTGCGCCGTTCGGTCCCGCCAGCGCCACGATGATGGGACGCCGGTCCAAGGGCAGGCTCATCGCTTGGCCGGCCTGCTCTTGGCGGCCTGGAACTGCCGATTGACGAAGCGACCCAGCGTGCGTTTGCCGCCGGCCTCGGTGCGGATCAGCAAGCCGGGGGCGTCCGGGGCCGGCTCGTAGTGCGGAAAGGGCTGGGTCAGGAGGAAGCCGGCGACCCGATGCCGGCCTGCGGGAGAATCCACCGAGTCGAGGCAGGCCGAAAGCGGGCGGGCGGTGGCATTGCGGCACAGGGCCAGCGCTTGGGCGCCTTGCAGCAAGGGTTCGACCGCCCGGCCGAGCCGGGCCCAAAACTCAACTTGCCCCGCGATGGATCGTTCCAGGGCTTTGCCCGCCAGGCGCGCATCCAACACCAGGGCGTCGGAAAGTTTCACCGGTTGACTCATAAGCATAGGGTAGCATTTGGCTACCTAATGTCAATGGCGCAATGTCAGGACAACGGTGACGACCTACAGGGGTAGGCCGATTTGGGAAAACCCCACCTGTAGCGCCCTCTGAAGCGTTCTTGGCGCTACGTCCCTCAGAGTGCAGGTTTGCCTCGCCTCGTCGATGGGGTTTGGCACAGGGATGCCAATTACGCCGACGTAGAACTTGTGACCTCTGCGCTTAACCTGCTGCGAACAGTGAGGAAGCGATTCAAGTGACAGGGTTTGTGGACCTATACAGGGTGAAAGGGAGAGCCGGGACGGAAGCAGGGACAGAGGACAGTGACGGACCAGAGGGCCGAACCGCCATTCGCGACCCCGTTATGGGCATTTTGACAGCAAAGTGAATTGGCATCATGATGCCAGCATGAGACTTACGGTGCGGCTTCCTCATTCCGTGGGAAGACCGCAGCGTAGTGGCAGGCGTGCTTGTCGGGCGGGGAACCGGTGGGGCTGCCGCAGGTTGTAGTATTCGGGTTTGTGCGCGTCGGCACGAACGCCCGGGTGTTTCGGCATCCGCTCACGTCGACAGAAGCGGTGGGGCACGTCCGCAATTGGCTGGGACAGCCTGTGGTGAGGTTGTTGGAGGCCAGTCCCGAGCACGTTGAACGGGTGCTCGAGCTGGTGGAGTCCCTCGGTACCGCCGCTAACCTCGTGACCGATGCGCAGATTGCGGCTGCCGCCATCGAGTATGACGCCGTAGTGCACACGGCGGACGCGGATTTCGTGCGCTTCCAGAACGTCTGCTGGCTGAATCCGATCACCGGTATCGGCAGCAAGTCCTTGCGCAGAGGCCGGCAAGCCTGAGCTGTGACAGACTGGCAGCAGGCCGGGGCTCAGCAATGAAGTCCCTGAGGATTGACACCACGTCGGGTATCGGTGATCAAGGTGCGACATGAAACGAGCCGCAACCATCCTGGGTCTCACAGCCGTGCTGGCCTTCGCGCTGCCTGGCGTCGCCGTGTCCGCACTTGGGGGCAAGACCGTGCTGCAGCCCTTCGATTACCACGGTGTCACGCTGGACGGCGGCTGCGGCAGCAGGTCGAGGAGGTGCGCGCTTACTACTTGCGCGTGCCCAACGAAACGCTCATGCCCCGCGACGCGCTGTCCGCCACGCTCCTCAGCACGCGAAATCACTTCGAGACCCAGTGCGGGTCCTGGGCAGGCTTCAAGCTGACCAAGCACCTGCAGACCTGCACGGGCGCGCGCAAGCTCCTGGCCCTTGGGTTTACCAAGGAAAAGGCGCGAGTGTGTGCGTTCAACGGGCGGGGAGCCTGGCCCCGTGAAGTATTTCCCTTACGCCACGGGGCGAGAGTCTTTCCATTACTTCACGGGGCTGGTGGAATGCCGGGTCTGAGCACCTGAACGCGGCGCTGCCCACGTCGTCTTTTCGCCGGCTTGGGTTGGTCCTGCTGATTTAGGAAGTGAACTGGTTGACTGCGCTGCGAGCAGCGAGGTCGTTATGAACCGCCGTGCTACGGAACCCTGCGTCCGGTGGTGTGGGAGGACGGTGAGGTTCTATCCCGCACCTCCTAGCCCAGTGAAGTTAGAGCCGACTGACGTCGGCTGCTACGAAGTAAAGGAAAGACTTCACGGATACGCCCCCAGCCCCCCATACCCGATTACCGGTTATGGCGTTCCCAGTTGAACAGGGTGACCGATAAGGCGATCGCGCAGCGATTGCATGTCGGCGGTATCATGGTTGAGAGTGGCATCTCGCTTGCTCTCTCATCTGTGCGGTCGCAGCAAGCAATTCGTGAACGACGCCCGTAATAGTATTAACCAGCTTGTTGCTTTGTTCACGCCGTCACAAATGAAAGGCAAAGTTAGAATGAAAATAAGAACATTGAGCAATAAGGGCTTCACCCTGGTGGAAATCATGATCGTCGTCGCCATCATTGGCTTGCTGGCCGCGATCGCTATTCCCAACTTCGTCCGCGCCCGCACGCAGTCGCAGAAGAACGCCTGCATCAACAACCTCCGCCAGATTGATGGCGCGATACAGCAGTGGGCACTTGAGAACAAGCAGGCTGCCGATGCTACCGTCGCTGGCGCGAACATCTTTCCGTACCTCAAGAGCTCGGTTGTTTGCCCGTCGGGCGGCGTGGCGTTCGTTGACAGCTACACGTTAGTAGACGTGCAAACCAAGCCGGCTTGCAAGTTGGTCGCGGCTACCCACGTGTTGCCGGCTGATACCAGCAACTAGCCGCCCGTTCTTTGCACTCGCCGAGGCTTGGGAAGAGATTCCCAGGCCTCCTTTGTTTGTACGAGGCCCCGCAGCTCCCTTCGCTTCTGAACGAAACGCCCCGAACTCCTTCCGTGGCAAGCAGCTTGCTTAACGCTAAAGGGTTGTTAAGCGCCCGCCATGACCATACATTTGGTTCGGACGAGGGTGCTGTTGAAAACCATGGAAACGATTGTTGAAACCAAAAACCTGCGGGTTGAGTTCCGGGCGCAGAACGTGGGTCAGGCCAGAAAAGTGGCCGTCAAAGACCTGAACCTGCGCATCTGTGCCGGCGAAGTCTTTGGCTTTCTTGGCCCCAACGGCGCCGGGAAAACCACCACCATGAATGTGTTGCTCGGCTTCGTCAACGCTACCAGCGGAGCGGCTTTTCTCTTCGGTGTCGATGTGCGCGAACCCATCGCGCGCCAGCGCATCGGCTACCTGCCGGAGCTGACGTATTATTACAAGTTCCTGACCGCTGAGGAGTTGCTCCGTTTCTACGCGCGCATATTCGGCATCCCGCGCGCCGAGGCGGATCGGCGGATCGACCAACTGCTGAAGCTCGTCGAATTGGAATCCGCCCGCAAACGCCCGATCAAGACTTACTCCAAAGGCATGCAGCAGCGGGTGGGACTGGCCCAGGCGCTGATCAACAACCCGGACCTACTTATCCTCGACGAGCCGACGAGTGGCCTGGACCCGCTCGGCCGCATGAAAGTCCGGGAGATCATTCAGCGGCTTAAGAACGAGGGCAAAACGGTTTTCTTCTCCTCCCACGAACTGGGCGAGGTCGAAACCGTGTGCGACCGGGTTGCCATCATCAACCAGGGCGAACTCAAGGTGGAAGGGCGCGTCGCCGACCTGGTCGAGCAGCACCAGGCCAACCTCGAACAGATATTCCTCAAGATCATCGGCTACCAGCCACAACTCTCCCCATGAAGACTGTTCTGGCCATCTCTGGCGTTGTCATCAAGGAACTCTACCGGCGCAAGGATTTCTATGTCCTCTTCGTCCTTACAGCGGTCATCACGCTGTTGATGGGCTCGGCGAGCTTCTTCCACGACACCAACAGCGTTCGTTACGTGAAGGACATCGCGTTGCTGCTGATCTGGATTTCCGCGCTGGTGATCGCCATCGGCACGACCGCCCGCCAGATTCCGGCCGAGCGCGAGAACCGCACCATCTTCCCGTTGCTGGCCAAGCCGGTGACGCGCTGGCAGGTGATTCTGGGCAAGTTCGCCGGCTGTTGGCTAGCCTGCGGGCTGGCGCTCATTGTCCTTTACCTCTTCTTCGGCATCGTCAGCGGCTCGCGAGAACACCATTGGCCGCTACTGAGCTTTTGCACGGCGCTCTGGCTGCAATGGGTCATGCTGGGCGTGGTCATCGCCTTCGTTCTGCTTGGTTCGGTGGTCTTTACCGCCCCCTCCTCCAATGCCACCATCACGTTCATCGTGGTGCTGGGGATTCTATTCCTTGGGCGCTACTTGAATCAGGTCGCGCTCCAGCAGCCGGAGCCGCTACGTTCCATTGTCTATGGGCTTTATTTCCTCATCCCGCACCTCGAATGGTACGACGTGCGAGACCTTATCATTTATGACCAGAACTTGGTCGGGTGGTTGGATTGTGCGCTGGCGACCCTTTACGCCGTCCTGTATATGGCCGTGTTCCTGTTGGGCACCTGGTTGGTGTTCCGCCGCAAGCCCTTGAACTTGTGAAGAAGCTTGTTCCTTTTCTGCTTATGCTCGTGTTGCTGGCGGCCTGCTTCAGCCTGGCCACCGTGCTTCAGGAACGCGTCTCCGGGTGGAGCAAGCGCGGCGAATCCGACAGTGTCTTAAAGGTCCTGCTCGGGGACGGACGCCGCCTGTTTGCCAACCATTTCTTTGTGCAGGCCGATATCTCCTTTCACAGCGGTTATTACCCGTCCATCTTTGACCAGGCCAATCGGCCCAAAGACAACAGCCACCTGACCGCCAAGGAGGGCGAGCCTGCGGCGGAGGAGCATGAGAAACAAATGAACTTCCTTGGTCCACCCAGAGACTGGATCGAGCGCTTTGGCCGGCATTTTGTAATCACCGGACACACCCACTTGGAAGGCAACAACCGGAGCGAGATTCTCCCTTGGCTGAAACTCTCCGCGGAGCTGGACTCGCAGAAGATCGAAACCTACACCGTTGCCGCCTACTGGCTGCGCGACCTCGGCAAGGTCAAGGAAGCTGAGCGTTTTCTCCGCGAAGGATTCCTCAACAATCCGGAGAGCTTCGAAATCCTGCTCGAACTGGGCCGGCTCTACTACGAGGACAAACATGACGCGGCCCACGCCCGGAAGATCTGGGAACTGGCCCTTCGCCGCTGGAGCGAGCAGGAGGGCGCGAACAAGAAGCCCGACCTTCTCAAGCTCGGTCAGATTGCCGTCAACCTCTCGCACCTGGAGGAAAAGGAGGGGAATCTCTCGCGCGCGATCCAGCTTCTTGAACTCTCCATGAAGGCCTCTCCGAATCCGGCGGCGCTGCAAAAGCAAATCGATGAACTCAAGCAGAAGCTTGCCACCCCACCCCCCTTGGCGGCTCCCAAAGCCCCTTGAAGAAGTGCTCGGCCAGCTTCGCCCTTTGCTCTCTGCTCGCCCTGGCGACCTGGGATGTTGGATGTTCGATGTTCGGTGTTCGAGTTCCATCTCCTATCTTCTATCTTCTATCCCTTTTGTTCTTCGCCCTGGGGTTGATGTCCAAACCAATGCTCGTCACCCTACCGTTTGTTTTACTGCTCCTCGATTTCTGGCCTTTGGGGCGCCTCCAATTCTCGATTCTCAACTCTCAACCCTCAACCCTTTGGCGTCTGCTCCGCGAGAAACTGCCTTTCTTCGCCTTGGCCCTCGCGGCCAGCATTGTCACCTACCTCGTGCAGCGGTCGGGCGGCGCGGTTTCCTCCCTCGAACTCCTCCCCATTCACTCGCGCAGCACCAATGCGCTGGTCGCTTACTTCCGCTACCTCTCCCTAACCCTGTGGCCCGCCCAGCTCGCTGTCGTTTATCCTTACTCCAGGCAATTGGCGGCTGCTTCGGTCATCGCCGCCGCCCTGTTGCTGGTCGGCGTGTCCGGGTTCTTCCTTTCGCGTGTCCGGCGCCAGCCCTATTTGGTCGTCGGCTGGCTCTGGTTCCTGGGCACCCTCGTCCCCACCATTGGTCTGGTCCAAGTCGGCCCGCAATGCATGGCCGACCGTTACACCTACATTCCCAGCATCGGCCTTTTCCTGCTCATCGTGTGGGGCTTGGACGCGCTGCTGGACCCCTGGCCGCCCAAACGCCGCAATAGTGGCAGCGGCATCCTGCCGCTCACGGGATTGGACGCGCTGCTCGACCCCTGGCCGCCCAAACGCCTGTGCGCGCCCGCCGTCGGCACCCTCGCCCTCGCCGCTTGTTTGGCTTGCTCCTGCCGTCAACTAACATACTGGCAGGACAGCGAAACCCTCTTTCGCCATGCCATCGCCGCCACCACGGACAACTACGTCGCCCACACTAGTCTCGGAAAAGCTTTGCTGGAGCAGGGCAAACCGGATGAAGCCGCTGTCCATCTTGCCAAAGCGATCCGCCTCACCCCCGACGATCCCGAAGCCCACTACAACCTCGGCACCGTCCGGATCTTCCAGGACCGGCCCGACCAGGCCGCCGCCTGCTTCTCGGAAGCTCTGCGTCTTAAGCCCGACTATGGCGCGGCTCACCGCAACCTCGGCGTGATCCTCATCAGCCAGGGTAAACCTGATGAAGGCGCGGCTCACCTTGCTGCCGCCGTGAAATTCAAACCGGACGATCCCGAGACCCACTTCAACTTCGGCTTCGCCCTTCTGGAGCTGACCCGTCCGCGCGAAGCCGCCGACCAATTCTCCCGAGCTATCCGTCTCAACCCGGACTCCCCAAGCTCGCATTACCATCTGGCCCTTGCTTTGGCCTGCCAGGACAAGCCCCAGCAAGCCCTGCCGCACGCCCAGAAAGCCCATGACCTCGCCCTCCGCCGCTGGTCCGTACAGCAAGCCGCCGGCCAGAAGCCCGACCTCTTCCCGTTCGAGCCAATCGCCCTCCGCCTCTCGGGCTTCGAGGAAAAACAGGGTAACCTTCCCCGTGCCATCCAACTCCTCGAACTCGCCGCGAAGGCTTCCCCATATCCCGACACGCTGCAGAAGGAAATTGAGGAACTCAAGCAGAAGCATGTTGCCCCACCGCCCTCTGCGGCTCCCAAAGCTCCTTGAAACAGCGCTCAGCCATCTTCGTCATTTGCTCCCTGCTCGTCTTGGCGACCTGGGTCGCTTATTGGCCGGTCACTCGTCACCAATTCGTTAACTTCGATGACCCCCACTACATCTGCGATAATCCCCACGTCAAAGCCGGGTTGACCTGGTCCGGCCTGCTCTGGGCCTTCCAGAGCGGCTACGCCAGCAACTGGCATCCGCTGACCTGGATCTCGCATATGGTGGACTGCCAGCTCTATGGTCTGAACCCTGCCGGGCACCACCTGACCAACCTCCTTTTTCACCTCACCAACACGCTGCTGCTCTTTCTGCTCCTGCGGCGATTAAC
>Ga0194060_10001580_pt1 | contig 16256 bp, 13 predicted proteins | sample SepL225m_MetaG_FD_163427 | JGI IMG/M metagenome (GOLD analysis project Ga0194060, IMG submission 163427) | Anoxic zone freshwater microbial communities from boreal shield lake in IISD Experimental Lakes Area, Ontario, Canada - Sep2016-L222-5m | ecosystem: Environmental > Aquatic > Freshwater >...
TTTCCGGACGGACATAAACCTTTCTATTCAGGAGAAAGAGCCTTACGTCTGACAGCCCTGAAAGTGTTGTCCCTGGCGATGCGTGAGTATCCCGGTCTGGTTAATGTCTCTGACATTGTATCGGATATTGCCGGTGAAATCGAACTGAAGATGTCGGAACAGAATAAAAATCATGCAAAAATGATAGCCGCGGCTGAAGAACTGGAAAAAGAACGTATCAGTCTGGCAACGTATATTTATAAAATGCTGAGTGCTTTTATGTGCAGGTATTATGATAATCCATCGGAAATATGCAGGTTTTTCAACTTTAACATGCTGAAAAGACAGGTTTCTGAAAAAGAAACAGAACTGGAATGCAGAGCAGAAGCCGGTGAGACTGTTACCATAGTACAAAGTGATTTTAATAGAGACAGTATATTCGTAATAGAAAATACAGGAGCGTCCGACCTTGAATTTTGCTTTGCCGGACATGCCGGTGAATCAAATCCGGATCAGGGGATAACAGTTCCGCCCGGCGCGGTAACGGAACTGACGGGCAGGGATATAGGGAATTTCCGCTTTAAATTCTTTAATGTAAAAAACCTTAGTACTGCAGGACCCGGCAGGTGTCTTGTTACGCTGACTGAGTAAGTGTATCACAAATTAAGCTGTTCACAGTTCCAATAAGCATAAACGGATATACAGCCTGTAATTCATCTTAATCTTACTCATACTCATAATCTTAATCGCTTCAGGAAAAATGATTATGATTAAGATTATGAGTATGATTAAGAGTGTAATTTTGCGCACACCCCCGGCAAACAGATTACCCATACAGGTAATATGTTTGTAGATAAATAAAAATTAAAATAGTATATTTAAGCCGGTGAAATTCGTAAGGGTAGTGTTTACTCTTATGATGCGCAGTCCATCCGGTGTTTTGCCTTTCTGAAAAACTACCCGGCATCCGGAGACTTTCAAAACTAAACAGATTTCATAACCGGCAATAATTTCTTCTGCTTATTTTAATAAATTTAATAATGAGATTTTACTTTGGATAACGATAAACCAAAATCATTTTGCGGAATATTTGGAATATATGATCATAACAGAGCTGCCTATATAACCTATTATGGACTGCACGCGCTTCAGCACAGAGGGCAGGAGGCATCAGGTATCGTAACTTCGGAAAAGAAGGAAGACGGACGTGTAATTTTTAACATTCATAAAGATATCGGACTTGTTTCAGAAGTATTTCACAATCCTGAAGTATTAAATGAACATCTGACAGGCTGTGCGGCAATCGGACATAACAGATATTCAACAACAGGGTCATCGGAATCAAGAAAGAACATTCAGCCTTTTCTGGTTAATTACAGAATGGGTCATCTGGCGGTGGCGCATAACGGAAATCTTACTAATGCACATATATTACGTGAAGAACTTGTAAATGAAGGAGCGATATTCCAAACTACAAGCGACACAGAAGTAATTCTGCATTTAATCTCAAAAAGCCGGCTTGAAGATCAGGTAAGCCAGATTAAGGAAGCACTTCAAAAAATCGAAGGCGCATATTGTCTTGTGATACTTACAGATGACAAACTAATAGCAGCAAGGGACCCCTATGGTTTCAGACCGCTGTCTCTCGGAAAGCTGAATGGTTCGTTTATAATAGCTTCTGAAACATGCGCTTTTGATATTAACAGCGCGGAATATATAAGAGATATTCAGCCGGGAGAACTTGTCGTTATTGACCGTGAATCTGTAGAACAAAAGAGCATTAAGTCATTTCAGATATTTGATGAATTGCCGGGTAAGAAACAATGCATTTTTGAATATATCTACTTTTCAAGACCTGACAGCATGATATTTGGGCACAGCGTTGACAAAATAAGACGGAGATTAGGGAAGGTACTCGCTAAAAAACACCCGGCAACTGATAAGGATGGCGAAAAGGTTATCGTTATAAGTGTGCCGGACAGTTCAAACACGGCGGCTCTTGGTTATGTAAATCAGCTTGAAAAGGATGGTCTGAAAGCAAGGTTTGAAATCGGACTTATAAGAAGTCATTACATAGGAAGAACCTTTATTCAGCCTGGACAATCGAAAAGGGAAGTGGGCGTTAAAATTAAATTTAACACAGTACGTGGCGTTTTGGAGAATAAAACTATTGTGCTGATTGATGATTCAATTGTACGCGGGACAACATCAAAACTCCTGATAAATCTGCTTAAGGAAGCTAATCCTAAAGCAATTCATATAAGAATCTCTTCACCTCCGATAATGAACCCCTGCTTTTACGGAATGGATTTCCCGTCCAAAGAAGAACTTATCGCCAATAAATTCAACGGAAATACTGATAGTATATGCGATTACCTTGAAGTCGACAGTCTTGAATATCTGACGGAAGCAGAACTTCTTGAAGCAATGGCGGAAAATGAGAAAGACGATTTTTGCGCCGCATGTTTTACCGGAAAATACCCTACGGAGATAAATAAACACTTTACAAAAGATGTTTATGAAGAATAAGATGCAGATTCTAATGATTATATATATTTAATATGATAAAATTTCAAAAAATTCTGACATTATCGAATCTTCTCAGCTTTCTGAGGCTTCTTATAAGTATTCCTGTCTATTTCTTGTTTGAGAAGCTTCAACAGGGGACCGGATACAGAATAATACTCCTTTCATTACTCCTTTTTGCTACCGCTACAGATTTCTTTGACGGTTATTTTGCCAGAAAATTTAATCAGATAACTGAATTTGGCAAATTAATAGACCCTTTGGCAGACAAGATAATTATAGCTGTAATAATGGTGCGGCTCTTTTCTCTTGAATTAATACCGGGATATTATTTTTATCTGGTTATCGGCCGCGATATTTTAATTCTGACCGGAGGCATAATTATATCAAATAAACTCGGCAAGGTACTGTCTTCAAACCTTCTTGGCAAAATAACGGTAACATTTATCGGATTTTATATAATTGGGATAGTCTTAAATCTTGAAAATAATTTATACTGGCTACATAACCTGTTGCTATACAGCAGTCTGACTCTCATTTTTACATCTATGCTCGGCTATATAGTCAGGGCTAAAGAATTATTAACATGGAATAAGAATGAATCTGTTTAAGAATATAAATCTCAATAAGTTAAAAGACGGACTTACAAAGACAAGGGATAAACTTGTTGCAAAAATCAGCGAAACGATAACAGGAAAAGCAAAACTTGACGATGAATTATTAGACGAGCTGGAAGAGATACTAATCACAGGGGATATTGGATTTGATACAGCCGGTAAGATAATTGAAAATACACGGATAAAGTTAAAGGCAGAGAAAGACAGAAGCAAACTGAATGTAATGGATGTAATAAAGTCGGAAATGACGGGTATTCTTGATTCATATAATACTGATTCCGAATTTAAGAGACTTGATGATATAAAGCCCTTTGTCATTCTGATTGTTGGAGTTAACGGCGCCGGTAAAACTACCACAGTAGGTAAGCTGGCATATAATTATAAGCAGGCTGGTCTGAAAGTTATGATTGGTTCTGCCGATACATTTCGTGCGGCGGCAAATGAGCAACTTGAAATCTGGTCGCAGCGTGCCGGAGTTGATATAGTACAGCGTGCCATTGGTACTGATCCGTCTGCCGTGGCATTTGATACTGTAACAACAGCAATCCGGAAGAATGTCGATGTAGTCTTAATTGATACTGCCGGCAGGCTTCACACGAAGAATAATCTGATGGAAGAATTAAAGAAGATAAAGAAAGTTATATCAAAGGTATCAGGCAACGCTCCTCATGAAACATTTTTGGTGCTTGACGGGAATACCGGACAAAATGCTCTTGTGCAGGCTGAAAAATTCAGCCATGTTACTGATATATCAGGACTCATTCTGACAAAGCTGGACGGAACTGCCAAAGGCGGAGTTGTATTTCAAATATGCTCGCAACAGAAAATACCGGTTAAGTATATTGGAGTCGGAGAAGGGATAGATGATCTTCAGACATTTGAAGCTAAAAGCTTTGTTGAAGCTTTATTCACGACTGATTAGCGCATATTTAACCGTATCGGAAGGAAGACGGATTCCGGTCTGACTCCGGCAAGCCGGATGCAGGAATCTGATTCAGCAAATATACAGTACAGATGTAAATAGTTATCAGCATGTCAACAATATTAACACAATTAAAACAGGCTTTTTTATCTGTTGTCTGAAGACGACAGTTTCCAACGCTAAGGAGTTTTTTTATGCAATATAAAAATTTCATTACTATCGGAGCGATATACGTTTTGGTAAACCCTGCGTAAGAGATACCAGAATCAGCGTTTACGATGTTTTAGGATGGCTGGCGTCAGGTATGTCTGCATAGCAGATAGCAGAAGACTATCCTGAACTAAAAATAGAAGATATACTTGCCTGCCTTGCATACGCTGCTGAAAAGGAACACAGAATGAAAATTGCTGTATGAAATTACCGGAAGACAGCAACGAAGCCAATCATTGCCTGGGATCACATCATCAGATATAAGCACCAGTTCTAAATATTCGGCATAACATTTCATTAAGAAAGTGCCAGTGCTCTTTCTTTATAAGCATAAGGTTACATAATCACCATTATGGGTATTATGAGGGGGTAAATTAAAATAGCATTTTCTGTAATATTTATAACAAAATCAGTATTCAGACAATCCTTTCCCGCAGCTTCTTATTAAGGTACTGATTACAACAGCCTTTTCAAATTGTATAACAGGCATTGGGAAATTCAGCCTGCACCCTGTGCATCTTCGTGAATTACTTCTTTAGTTTCAAATGACAAACAGCATTTAAGTTTTCCGCATGGTCCGCTTAATTTGGAAAAACCTGATGTGCCATTCTGTTCTGAAGCAAGCTGAGTAGTAATTTTCTTGAAGTTGGTTAAAAATGAAGAACAGCAGAATTCTCGTCCGCAGGTTCCAAGTCCGCCGATTCTTTTAGCTTCGTCCCGGACTCCTATCTGCCTTAGTTCAATTCTTGTTCTGAAACTGGAAGCGAGATCTTTGGCAAGTTCGCGGAAATCTATTCTTCCATCAGCCGTATAGAAGAAATAAAGTTTATTGCGGTCGAACTGATAATGTACATCTACAAGTTTCATATTAAGATTATATTTCTGCATCTTAACCCTGAAGATTTCATCAGCTCTGGTTTCCTCATGAGAGTTTCTTTTGAGAGTCAGTATATCATTATCATCAGCTTTTCTTAATACAACCGGCAAAGATTCACCGCAAAGCTTAAGCTTATGTCGCTTAATTGAAACAAGCCCGCCTATTTTTACAACACTTGCCATTTCAATAATTTCATCATGTGAGATGATAATCATATCGTTAATTTTGATAAGGTCCTTAATTTCATTGCTTACGATACAGTAAAATAACCCAAGGTTGCCCTTACACGATGCCTCAATAATTACACGACTGTCTTTTTCTCCGGGTTCAATGGATACTGTGTTACAGTCTGAACAATTATCATCAATTTGATTCGGACAAAGGCAACGCTCTAAAATATCATTATAAATATCTTTATTCTGATGAATATCAGAAGATTTATGTTCAACATGTTCATTAACGACAGTACCCGATTCGCTGTTCAATTTTAACGCCTCAATATCTTAAAGAAGAAAGCTCCAATATAATACTAAGAGCTACAATATTCAAGTTAACATTGCTATCTATGGAACGTTCAAGAATATTCAGGTTTGAGATTACACTTAGAATATTTGTTTTCAGAAAGCGCCGGTTAAATTTTTGTATTGTCTCAATATTGTTACTGAAGTAAAAAGCGGGGAATGAAATTCGCTCGCGCTGAGCATCGTTCAGCCAGTATGTTATCATTTGAATGATTAGTTTTATCGTAACTGACTGTGAATCACCTAAGGCAGATGTCATTTCCTTTTGTGCGGAATAAAACTTTAAGGCAAGCGAATAACGTAAAATATTGATCACCTTATCTTTCATTTGTTCAAAGTCATATTTAAGCAGCTCAAGTGCTCTTGTAACAGAACCATTGGCAAAAGGCGCAATCATTCCTGCAAGATCAGGCGCAATGTTAAAGCGTTCCTTTAACAGCTGAATAACATGAGATTCCTGAAGCGGTTCAAAATCAATTACCCAGCTTCTTGAAATTATTGTATCAAGAAGCTGATTTTTATTATTAGTCAACAGAATAAAAATGATTCCTTCCGGAGGTTCCTCAAGATTCTTTAGCAAGGCGTTTTGGGCTTCATCATTCATTAAATGAGCGTTGCTTATAATAATCAGCCGGTACTTAATTTCATCATAATTAATCGAAACAAATTTTTTTATTTCTCTTATACTGCTAATTTTAATTGTATTAGCGTTGCTGACTGCAATTTCATAATACGGATTATCAATTTTCTTATTCAACTCACTTTGAATTTCATCAAGCGACTCTTTGCTTAACTTTTCGAGCGATGAATTATCACCGGTTTCATTTTTGCCGCGAGGAAGCGGCATGATAAACTTAACATAAGGCTCTGACAGATTTGCAATCTTTAATGCGGTTAAACCAGGTTTGTTTTCCCCTGATGTATCACTGTTAAGTAACTGACAGAATCTTAGAGCGGTAAAATATTTACCGGCACCGGAAGTACCTGAAAATAGAAATGCATGAGGGATCTTTTGAGATAAGTATATTTTCTGAAGGATTTTTTTTTGGTGTTCCTGTCCTAAGACATCTTTCCAGATTTCTAACATAGGCATAGAGAAAAGGTGCCTGAGCACCTTTTAGTTAAAATCATCATCGTCATTATAAAAGAAGTCCTCTTCACTCGGATAGTCTGGCCAAATATCCTCAATTGTTTCATAAGGCTCCTCTGAATCCTCCAGCTCCTGAAGATTTTCAACTACTTCAAGCGGTGCTCCAATTCTTTCTGCATAGTCTATTAGTTCTTCCTTCGTAGCCGGCCAAGGGGCATCATCAAGGAAAGAAGCAAGTTCTACTGTCCAAATCATATATTTTACTCCTGGGAATTTATTTTTTTGCGGTTATTTCAAATAGTCCGAGATCATCGAAAATGAATCCTTCAGGATCCATTGCTACTCCGTTATGGTGGACTTCATAATGCAGGTGAGGACCGCTTGATAATCCTGAATTGCCTGATTTGGCTATCACCTCTCCCCTTTCAACCTGCTGTCCGACATTAACATTTATCTGCGATAAATGACCTAATACTGTTCTATAACCAAAGCTATGATCAATTTCAATACACAAGCCATAACCGCCTTTGCTCCCTGTAAAGCTTATTACACCTTTACCCGGCGACATTACAGGCGTGCCAATGTCAGTAATAATATCAACTCCTTCATGCATCCGGTTTATTCCAAGTATAGGATGAACTCTCATTCCAAATCCATGATTAGCCAATGTGCCGTATGACGGTTTAATAGCCGGTATAGATGAATAAAGCTGTTGATTATTTTTTAGCTTTTGTGAAATTTCTGCAAAGTTATTCTTTTCAAAATTTATTTTATTTTTTACATTTTCAATATATTCCGAGAGAGCTTCAAGGTCAATTTTTGACTGATGAGATAAACTGACAATATTATCAAACATACCACCGCCTGTTCCAGGGTTCTTATCAATATCATTTACCGGTGGAAGGTCCGATGCCAGCCTTAATTCATTGTTGGTTCTATTAAGACTGTCCATATCATTATTTAATTTCCGGTACAGCGATGCAAGTTCTTCAACCTTTTTCGATAATTCCCTGCTCTCCGAATTTAATGTACCGGCATGAGAATCAGGACCGACCAGACTTCTAAGGAGGAAATATCCGCCCAAAAGTACTGAGGATACAACCATAACTAAACCTGTGAATAGAATTAAAAGTTTCTGTGTGAAATTCTTAATCTTTACGATTTTTAGTCTGGTTTTTGAGAAGTAATAAAAATTATTCATAGATAGTTGCAAAACTATTAAAATATGTGATACATGTCAATATAATTCTATTATTTTTAGGTATTTTATTCTAAAGTTACATTCCATTATTGGGCAGTCCGGATTAAATCCTGACATACGTTTTGATTTTTTCTTTATTTTCCAATTATTGCGTAAAGCGGGGTTTGTCAAACCAGCTGATTGTTTTGTCAGCCTGTCTGACCGGCACTTATCTGATTTGGAATATATCAGGGTCCAATTTTTGAATATAAAACACACGGAGCCATGGAAACCAGGAGAGATTCGTTGAAACTCTCTTACAAAAACTCCCTGATTATCCTGTTCATCTGCTCAAATTCAATTAAAAAAGCATCATGCCCGTAGGGGGAATCAATTTCAGCATATCTGCCTGCCGGTATTAGCGAGGCGATTTCTTTTTGCTCATGCGGATAATAAAGAATATCTGTCGAAATACCTATGGTTAGTGTCTTTGCTTTTACTGCGCCGAGTACATCTTTCAAAGGAGCGCGTCCATACGTTATATCATGCAGATCCATTACATCCGATAATGTAATGTATGCGTTGGCATCAAATCTTTTTACAAGTTTTTTACCCTGATAGTTCAGGTAATTCTGTACCTGAAACAGATTCGCTTTGTCATAATAACTACCCTTGTTGTTAATATGCTCGTGCCTGAATTTATCATTAAATGATACATCGCTCCGGTAGGTAATCATTGCTATCATCCTGGCAAGCTCAAATCCGTTTGAAGGCTGTTTAGAATAATATCCTCCGTTATATTCAGGGTCATTAATTATAGCACGTCTGCCCGTTTCATTAAAGCCGATAGCCCAGTCAGAATGCTTCGCAGGACAGGCGATTGGAATGATAGATTCAACAATTTCAGGATACATTACTGCCCACTCAAGTGCCTGCATACCGCCAAGCGACCCGCCTGTAACAGTTTTAAGTCTGTTAACGCCGAGTTCCCTGATAAGTTTATACTGAACTTTCACAATATCGCGGACGGTAACAATGGGAAAATCTTTTTGGTAAGCTTTTGACGTGCCCGGATTAAGCGAAACGGGACCTGTTGTTCCGTAGCAGCTTCCAAGTATATTTGAACAGATAACAAAGTATTTCCCGGTATCAAAGGTTTTACCTGGTCCTATCATGTTATCCCACCAGCCAGGCTTGCCAATATTCATTTCACTATATTTTTTTAGGCAGTCATCGGCTGCATTTGCATCCGACTCTGCATTACTTAACTCCCCTGCGGCATGAGCGTTACCCGTAAGTGCATGGCAGATAAGTATAGCATTTGTCCCTTCGTTGTTAAGACTTCCATAGGTCTGGTAAGCAACATTAACAGGAAAGATTGTGCCGCCAGCCTCAAGATTCAGATGCTCACTATTATTAAAAAGAGTTTTGAACTCAGTTACAGCTTTAAGGATGTTTATTTTATCTGTTTGTTTTGTATTCATTGGATTTTATAAGTTATTTTTCAGGCATGATGCCGGAAATATTTATTTAATAATAAAAAAAAACCTCTTCAGGCAAGATTGCTGAAGAGGTTAAATAGTTTTTAATTCTTCTCTCATCTTCCCTGGCGCATAATATACGCAGGCAGGATTTAGCACCTCACTCCCGGTATTAACGGAACGGTTGCTAAGGTTTCACAGGGCCTGTACCCTCTACCTTTCTCTATAAGAGTTATTAAATAATTTTAAGAACAGAATATATCGTTACTTTGAATTTACTTTACCACAGGGTACAAAATAAAAATTAAAATGTGTCTTGTCAATAATGAATCAATTTATTCTGAATTTTTTGGCGAATAAAGTTGCTCTGCTTTCTCGGCGGAAGTTACAATCCCTTTGATAAGCGCCGAACTGAATCCGTTGTGTTCCATCTGATTAAGTCCTGCGATTGTACAGCCCATCGGTGTGGTAACTTTATCGACTTCTCTTTCCGGATGATTTTCATTAATGATTAAAAGCGAAGCAGCACCTTTAGCCGTCTGAGCCGCCATTAAAAGAGCATCCTCTGCATGAAAACCGATTTCAATTCCGCCCTGCGAAGCAGCTCTTATAGCTCTCAGGAAGAATGCAATACCGCACGCGCAAAGAGCAGTCGCAGGCACCATTAGCGATTCATCGATAACAAGAGTTTTGCCAACCGAATCAAATATATTTTTTGAAAGTTCAAGTGCCTCGTCAGAAACATTATCTGCCGAAATGCACGTCATTGATTCCTGAATAGCGATTGCCGTATTAGGCATAGCGCGCACGACTGCCGTATCAGGTTTAAGTTGTTTTCTGATTTCTTTTATTGTCGCACCGGATACAACTGAGATTACAAGGTGTCTTGCTTCGTCAATGTCCGGTTTTATTTCAGCGAGCAGCGGATTAAGCTGCCGCGGCGTAACCGCAATGATAATAATATCAGCGTTTCGAACAGCAGGAGAGTTTTCGCTGCTGATATTAAAGCCTTTCTTCATGTAAGGCGCAAGCAGTTCAGCTTTTCTCCGTGTGATTGTTACATTCTCCGGAGCAAACAACCTGGAATTAACTAATCCGTTTGCAATTGATAGTCCGATATTGCCGCCGCCAAGTATTGCGACTTTTTTCTTCATTTCACTCATCATTATCTGCCGGTTATTTATAAAATAAGTATTAAGAAATTTTCTGAAAATATACTGCCGTAAAGATACAAATTACAAAGCATATAAGTAAGACCTGAACTCATCATATTTTGAAGAAAGCCTGACAGAGTGTTTTTCTTTATTAAGACATTCTGCCAGTCTTTCCGGTATAATAAGCTTTTCATTTAGAACATCTTCCATTACATCAATAAACTTTGCCGGATGGGCTGTCTCTAAAACGGCTGTGTTGAATTTCTCAAAATTGCCATCGGTAAACTTCTTTATCGCCAGATACCCTACCGCGCCATGCGGATCAATAATATAATTATACTTTTCCCTGACTTCTTTAATTGCTTCTCTTGTAAGTTCATCGCTAAATGATGCTCCGTAAATATTCTCCCTGACAATATCATGCCGGTTGCTGAAGAGAGCCATAATGCGCGCGAAATTACTCGGGTTGCCTACGTCCATTGCATTTGATATTGTCTGAACTGATGTTCTGGGATTGTATGAGCCGGTTTCAAGATATTCAGGCACAATATCATTTACATTTGTTGCAGCGATAAACATATCAACCGGCAGTCCCGTCTTCTTAGCGATTAGTCCGGCGGTCAGGTTGCCAAAATTACCGCTCGGTACTGAAACAATAAATGGTTTTGTCTTATCTTCAAGCCGGGCATAAGCACTATAATAATAAAACGACTGTGGCAGAAGCCGCGCGAAGTTAATTGAGTTTGCCGAGGATAATCTAAGTTTCTCTTTCAGACTGCTGTCAGTAAACGCCTGCCTGACCAATCTTTGGCAGTCATCAAAAGTCCCTTCAATTTCTAAAGCTGAAATATTATTGCCTAAAGTCGTAAGCTGTTTTTCCTGAATATTGCTGACTTTCTTTGACGGATAAAGAATAATTACTTTAATACCATCCACATTATAAAAGCCATTGGCAACGGCGCTACCTGTATCGCCTGAGGTTGCCACAAGTATGGTTAATTCTTTATTTTCATTCTTTATAAAATAAGAAAGAGTATTAGCCATAAAGCGGGCGCCAAAATCCTTAAAAGCAAGCGTAGGACCGTGGAATAATTCAAGTATATTGGGACCGCCGGCAAGTTTTACCAACGGAGCATTAAATGTAAATGTTTTGCTTACCAGATTTTCTAAATCGTTGTCGGGAATTTCATCGTTAAGAAATGCTCTAAGAATATAAAAAGCGATTTCGTTAAAAGAATAATGGCTTATTTCCTGAAAGAAAGTGCTTTCAGGTTTTGGAATTTCAACGGGCATAAACAGTCCGCCGTCTTCAGCGATACCTTGTTCTATGGCGTGTCTGAAACTGACAATATTTTGATTGTTGTTTGTGCTGTAAAGTTTCATAATAATAATTTTATAAGATTCTTGGTCCTTGTTGATTTATTTCCGAAACGTATATTTCGCTATGCAGTCCCGATGAATCCAGGATTGCCTGCATATCGCGTCCGGCTTTTTCAGCGTTGTCAATTGAGCCGGATAATGCAAAAACAGACGGTCCGGAACCTGAGATATTACAGCCGAGAGCGCCGGCTGAAAGCGCTGCCTGTTTTAATTCGTAATAATGAGGGATTGTAACCGCACGTACCGGTTCAATAATCACGTCTTCAAGCGAACGGCTGATTAAAGCATAATCTGATTTCATAAGTCCGGCAATAAGTCCCGCGGTGTTGCCCCACTGCGTAATCGCGCTTTTAAGCGGAACTTCTTTCGGCAAAAGCATCCTTGATTCTTTAGTGTTAATCTCAATATGCGGATGAATAACCGTGCAATATAAATCCTTTGGAGTTTCGATTTCAATTACATCTATCGGGTTATATCCGCGGATAAGAACAAAACCGCCCCACAGGCAGGGAGCAACATTATCTGCATGAATAGCACCGCTTGCTATTTTCTCGCCTTCAAGAGCGAAATAAAGCAGTTCATTTTTCGAAAGTCCGGCATCAAGAAGTTCATTCATGGCAAAAGCAGCGGCTACTGCGCTTGCAGCGCTTGACCCGAGTCCGCTTCCCAGCGGCATTTTCTTGTGAATTTCTATTTCAATCCCGCAATCTGTCTCTAAATGATTAAGCATTGCGATGACCGGCGCTCCTGCCGTATTCTTCTCGGCATCCAACGGAAGCTTGCCACCATCACCTGTAATTAAAGTTATTACAACACCGGGAGTAGATTTTATTCTAAGCACAACCTCATCGCCGGGTTCATTTATAGCAAAGCCCATTATATCAAAACCGCACGCGATATTTGAAACTGAAGCCGGAGCGAATACTCTTATTTCTTTACTCATTATTTCCACCATGTTTTATTAGCTTAAGTAATATGCAATTCTTATTATGTCGGAGAAAACTCCGGCCGCTGTTACTGCGGCACCTGCGCCAGGACCTTTAACTACCATCGGATGATTCTGATATCTCATCGACTTGAAGGAGATAATATTATCGCTACCGGACAAATTATAAAACGGATGAGTACTGTCAACTTCCTGAAGCGATATTTCAGCTTTGCCGTTTTCATACTTTGCGATATATCTGAGGACACAGCCTTTTTCTGTTGCTTTCTTCCTGCGCTCTTCATAATATTTATCATATTCCTTATAACGGGCAAAGAATTCATCAACCGATGAAATGCTACGTAGTTCTTCGGGCACGAGGTTTTCAACATTAATATCGCTTAGTTCAAGTCTGGAACCGGCTACTCTGGATAATATTAAAAGTTTGCGTGCTACATCTAAGCCGTTTAAGTCTTCTCTTGGGTCTGGTTCGGTAAATCCTTTAAGCTTAGCTTCATTAACTACTTCGCTAAATGGTTTCAGCCCATCAAAAGAATTGAAAATATAACTTAGAGTGCCGGACAGAACACCTTCAATTTTAAGTATCTTGTCGCCGGAAGCTATCATATCATATAATGTTCCGATTATAGGAAGTCCGGCACCTACATTGGTTTCATACAGGAACTTAACATTATTGTTCAAAGCTGCCAGTTTCAGGTCATTGAAATATTCATAATTGCTTGAATTAGCTTTCTTATTAGGAGTAACAATAGAAACCGATGATTTCAAAATATCGAGATACCTTTTAACGATGTCTTCGCTTGAAGTGCAGTCAACAAATACAGTATTTGGAAGATTAAGACTTTTCATCTTTGTGATAAATGCATCAATATCCATTATATCTTCCGAAGCAAGGAGCTGTCCTTTCCAGTTATTAAAACTTATGCCATCAGTTTTAAAGTACATTTTCTTTGAGTTTGCCATAGCGACAATATTAACGTCAAAGTAATGTTTCTTTTCAAGGTATTGTCTTTGAGATTCAATCTGTTCCATAAGCTCTCCGCCAATAAGTCCGGCTCCGATAATAAATAAATTTAATGTCGTAAGATCTGACAGAAAGAAAATATCATGCAATGCATTGAGTGCCTTGGCTTCATCTTCTCTTGGAATTACTGTTGAAATATTTAACTCCGATGAACCCTGGGCGATAGCGACAACGTTAATGCCGTTTTTGCCAAGTGCCTGAAATATTTTTCCGGATACACCTATTGTCTTGCGCATATTCTCGCCGACAACAGCTACGATAGAAAGATTGGTTTCAACTATAATTTCACTTATGAATTTCTCACGGATTTCAAACTTCAGTTCTTCCTCAAGCAGTTCCTTTGCTGCTATCGCGTGCTTGGGAGCCAAAGCAATGCAAAGCGAATGCTCGCTTGAAGCCTGAGTAATTAAAATAATGCTGATATTGTGTCTGGCAAGCGCTCCAAAGATTCTTTTGGCGGTACCTGCCACACCCAGAGTTCCGCCACCCTGCACGCGGATTATAGAAATGTTATCTATTGATGAAATACCTTTAATTGGAAAATTGCTTTCACCATTTTTTCTTCCAATAATAGTTCCTGAGAAAGCTGTATTAAAAGTATTTTTAATTCTTATCGGAATATCCTTATTTAATGCCGGTTGCATTGTTGGAGGATGAATAACCTTGGCTCCGAAATGTGACATTTCCATTGCTTCTTCATAGGTCATCGTCTTAAGAGCGAATGCCCTTTTTACTTTCCTTGGGTCTGCCGTCATCACACCATCGACATCGGTCCAAATCTCAATTTCATCAACGTTCAAAGCCGCACCGAATATTGCAGCAGTAAAATCAGAGCCGCCTCTGCCGATAGTAATAGTATCTCCGTTCATTGTCGATGCAATAAAGCCTGTAATAATCTGCGGATTTTTATGCTCTTTGAAGTATTCTTTAATATTGTTGTTTGTAATTTCAAACCTGACGTGGCCATATCCAAAGCTTTCATCTGTTTTGACAAGGGTACGGCTGTCAAGAAATTCTGCTTCAATACCTTTATCCCTGATCGCTTTGCTGATAATATATGCCGACAGCCTTTCTCCGAAGCTCATAATGAAATCTAACGTCCTTAATGATAATTCTTTAATCAGGAATATCCCGTAAAGAACATCGGAAAGTTCCTTCAACAAGGATATGACATATTCAGAAGTGCGTCTGAGATTGTCTTTATCGTGGATTAATTCTTTTATCGCGTCATGATGCTTGGCTTCAAGCCTTCTAAAAGTCGTTGAATATAATGGATCCCCTTTTGAAGCTATACTACTAACTTCGATTAAACTGTCCGTTACAGTTTGAAAGGCTGAAAAGACAACAGCTATATTACCATTATTTTCTTTTAATGAATTTGTAATAATATTAATTACATTTTCAATCCTTTCAGGGTTGCCGACAGATGAACCGCCAAATTTTAATATTTTCATATTTTTACCATAGTTAAGGTTGAATTGGAAACAAAAAAAACCGACTAAGTGTGTTCAGCCGGTTTTTACAAAAGTCAGATAATGCTTACCCGGTTTTAACCTGCGGATAGAATCGCAATGGCGGGTGGCATTAATATATTAATATTTATAATTGCTGTTTTAATGATCGTATTCATTTTTTTTCGCAAACTAATATATTAAATCCTTTTTGTCAAATAATTTTCTGATATTTTTACAGTTTCAGCCAGATCCCTGACCTCCCACATGAATATTCTTTTCTCTTTGATCCCTTAAAACATATACAATAGAGTATGGTTTTCGAAAATCAGGTTTACAGGCATCAGTATTTCTGAAGAAATCGAAAACAGAATACCTGAATTTTATAAAAGTTTCATGTGGACTCATAATTTATTAGATTTGCACTTTAAAAATGGATGAATAGATAATAGCACCAAATAAGCCGGATGAATAAAAATTTAATTAAATACAGCATCCTTATTTTTCTTATAAATTTATCTTCGATATTCTCTCAGGATTATCACATAAAAAATTATACTGTTACTGACGACCTCAGGGGTACCTGCGTTACAGGGGCATTTCAGGATAAGCAGGGTTTTATGTGGTTTAGAACGCTCGATGGAGTTTTTAAATTCGATGGAAGAAATTTTAAAAGACTTGATATCCCTGGCGACAACGGGAAAATTATAGCCGGGGGTATTGCTCAGGGAATAAATGGGACTCTGTATTTTACAAGTTCAAAAGGATTAATAAAGTATGATGGAATAAATATATCTATTACTAGTATAACGTTTCACAAATACCTTTACGATTAAAGAAAAAAGTATTATATTTACCTGTAAAGAAAACAGGAGCAAATATGGCCCGAAAAAGTAAC
>Ga0194060_10001581_pt1 | contig 16250 bp, 15 predicted proteins | sample SepL225m_MetaG_FD_163427 | JGI IMG/M metagenome (GOLD analysis project Ga0194060, IMG submission 163427) | Anoxic zone freshwater microbial communities from boreal shield lake in IISD Experimental Lakes Area, Ontario, Canada - Sep2016-L222-5m | ecosystem: Environmental > Aquatic > Freshwater >...
TGTAACGTTTTTCTGTTTGTTTTTTTGTCATGATTTTTCTCCTAATCTGGTTGATTTACAAGAACTTCAATGCCAATATTTTATTTGCTCAATTCGAGCCTGCCTAGGCTAGCACATCAGCAATAAAAATATCAATGTATTTTAGGTTCTGTTGATATTTACTGCGTACGTTAGGCTAATTTCGCTTAGGTTGGGGGGGGAACACGATAGGATGCGCTGAGGTACGAAGCCCATCAATCGCGAACGATGGGCTTCCCCAGTCTGCCCATTCTAATATAGGCACTGGATATAACTGCACCACATTAAGAGAATAAAATCATGTTAGCTAAACAAGTCAAACCGCTACTTAGCGAAGACGATTATCTGGAAATGGAAATGGTTAGCAAAATCCGCCATGAATATGTTGAAGGCACTATCTACGCAATGGCAAGTGGTTCAAGGTCGCACAATAAATAGCGATGAATACAGGCTTCGCGTTGCATCAACACGTTAAAGGCACGGCGGGTGATGTGTATATGAGTGATGTAAAACTCAAAATTGCTCACTGTCGTAGTCGGGTGGGCAAACTTCTCTATCGTTTACCCACGCGGAACTGTCGAAATGGTGGGCAAGCAAAAAGACGCTTGCCCACCCTACGAAACAGGAATTCTCGTATTAAACACGTTATCTAAAAATCCTAAGTCAGCGCGATAAGTTGGTGTGAGGCACGAACCCCAACATTTGCACATGGATGTTTGTTTTTGTTGGGTGGTTAGCAAGCTCCCCCAACGTACTAATCAATGAAACTGCTGTAAAAATTTCAGGTCATTTTCAAAAAATAACCGTAAGTCATTAATGCCATAACGTAGCATTGCCAAGCGTTCTACGCCCATACCAAAGGCAAAACCGCTGTACAGTTCGCTGTCGATGTTGACGGCTTTAAACACTTCGGGATGAATCATGCCGCAGCCCATGACTTCTAACCAACCTGTGTGACTACAGACGCGGCAGCCTTCACCGCCACACATTACGCATTCAATATCGACTTCGGCAGAGGGTTCGGTGAATGGAAAGTAAGACGGACGGAAGCGGACTTGAATATCTTTTTCAAAAAATGCGCGTAAAAATTCATACACCACGCCTTTTAAATCGGCAAAACTGACATCGGTATCGACTAAAAAGCCTTCGACTTGGTGGAACATCGGTGTGTGAGTAATATCGGAATCACAACGGTACACGCGGCCGGGCGCAATCACTTTTAATGGTGGTGTTTCCGATTCCATGACCCGAATCTGTACGGGTGAGGTGTGGGTTCTTAATACCCGATGTGCGTCAAAATAAAAGGTGTCGTGCATAGCGCGGGCGGGATGATGCGCGGGAATATTTAAGGCTTCAAAATTGTGATAATCATCTTCAATTTCAGGTCCTTCGACCACTTGAAAACCCACACTGGCAAAAATTTTATTGATGCGTCTAAGCGTGGTGGTGACAGGATGCAAACCAGCTACAGCTTGTCCGCGACCTGCTAACGTGACATCTATGCGTTCACTGGCTAGTCGTGCAGTTAGTGCCGCTGATTCCAATTCGGTTTTTTTGGCTTCCAGTTGCGTTTGAAAACTGTCTTTGGCTTGATTAATCACTTGCCCAACGGTACGGCGTTGTTCTGGATCAAGTTTACCGAGTTCTTTCATTTGTTCGGTAAACAAGCCTTTTTTACCTAAATAATGCACACGCACGGCATCAAGCTGTATCAGGTCGGAGGCAGCAGCAAGCTCTTGTAAGGCTTGTGCGAGAAGTTCATCTAAGGATGTGGACATAGTGTGTGTCGCTGTGTGTTAAAAAGCTGGCAATTTTATCATGAGATTGCAAAATGAGCGTCACAGAACACGCGTGTTCAATAATTCTCATGATGACACTAAGCAGCCATATAAAAATGTAAAACAAAGGAATACCAGATATTTTATTTTTACGGTATTCTTACTTAAATATCAATCGCTAATAACGTCTTTTTGTTTTCAGCAACAATCCATTAATAGCACGAGGTGAGTTATGAATACCCTAAAAAAATCGATTACCGTTTCTTTATTGCTTAGCTTTTTTTTGGCAATGCCCGTTTTGGCGGTTGATAAAGCAGCAGGTGAACAAAAATCTGCTAACTGTACAGGTTGTCACGGCACAAAAGGTGAAGGTAATACACAATTTCCTAGTTTGGCCGCTCAGCAAGCGACTTATATCGTTATTCAATTGAAAGCATTTAAGGCGGCAAGCCGTACTAATCCTATCATGCAGCCTATTGCGGCGGATTTGAGTGATGCGGACATGGATAATTTGGCGGCTTATTTTTCTAGCCTACCTGCGGTTAAAGCGGGCGGTGATGCTACCTTGGCTAAAGCAGCGCAAACTAAGGCGGTGATGTGCATGGGTTGTCATGGTGAAAACGGCGTGGGTAATGGACAATTTCCCCGATTAGCAGGTCAACATCCTGATTATTTGGTTAAGCAATTAACCCGCTTTAAAGAAGGTTCGCGCAAAAACAGTCACATGCAGGCAATTGCAGGATCGATTTCTGAAGAGGATATTAAGGCGTTAGCGGCTTATTTTGGCTCTTTATAATTTCTGGGCGTAGCTAAGCAACCGCTCATGCTTCGACGAACTCGGTACGAACGCTTTAATCTACTTCTTTCCTAGTTAATCTTTAAAGTAGACAACGGATAACATCCCTTCAAGTGATGTTATCCGCGCAATTCTATTTTGTCATTCCGTCAGTTTCATTAAAAGTTGATTTTAAAATAAATCGACTTATAGTTGCTCAACTAAAACAGTTAACCGATAGGTATTTTTATGCAGCATTTTCGTCTTTCTTTTATCGTAACAGCAATTTGTTTAGCCGCCGCGCTTTTTTGGGGTGGATTAATGGGCGCGTTTATCGCCATTATTCTAGGTGTTTTGGAAGTCAGTTTATCATTTGATAACGCAGTAGTGAACGCCTCTATCCTAAAGCGCATGGATGAACGTTGGCAACAATACTTCCTAACCTACGGTATTTTAGTCGCGGTATTTGGTATGCGTTTAATATTTCCTATCGCTATCGTCTCTGTCGCCACAGGCATGGGCTTTTTGGGCGTGGCAGATATGGCATTACATAATCCTATGGTGTATGCGGAACATTTAAATAATGCCCACGTTGAAATTGCCGCTTTTGGTGGTATGTTTTTGCTGATGGTCTTTTTCTCATTTATTTTTAATGCTGAAAAAGAATTGCATTGGCTAGGCTATATCGAAGAAAAATTATCTGATTTCGGTAAACTCGAATCCATCGAAGTGATACTATCATTGGGATTATTACTGTTAATTAATCATTGGCTACCCGAACCTATCCGTTTTGAAGTGTTAATGGCAGGTGTCGGCGGCGTGATGTTATACGTTGTCGTTGGCAGTATGGCGGCTTTATTTGAAGATGAAGAAGAAGGTGAAGAACTTGCCAATGCCTTAAAAAAAGGCAGTATGATGAGTTTTTTATACCTTGAAGTGTTAGACGCATCGTTTTCATTTGATGGTGTTATCGGCGCGTTTGCGATTACTCAAGACGTGGTCATCATCATGCTAGGTTTGGCGATTGGTGCAATGTTCGTGCGGAGTTTAACAGTCTATTTAGTGCGTCAAGGCACGTTGGATGAATATGTGTTTTTAGAACATGGCGCACATTACGCCATTGGCACACTAGCGGCTATCATGTTAATCAGCATGGTTCATGAAATTCCAGAAGTTATCACTGGTTTAGTGGGTGCGGTATTAATCGCGCTATCGGTTTATTCCTCCATTTTATATAAAAGACAAAATGCTGCATAGCGGCTAATACACGGTAAAGTTGGATTTTACATACCAAACCCAACTTTACCACGTTGTGTGTAAGCGCGAATAAATTCGCACTTACTTACAGCAATCACACATTCTTTGCAGCTGCTTCCTGACGACGCTTTTCAAGTAGCGCGAAATCTTTTACCTTTTTCTCACCCAGATACGACCACGCATAGCCTTCTTGTATCATAGTTTCATTGATTGAGACAGACTCATTGCCAGTGTATAACCAGCCAAGAATTCTGCCAAATTTCTCGGTGCTATCGGGTTTTTCAGTTTTAATACGGATGTTCTCAGCGTCTTTTAATCTAGTTTTTAACCATTCTTTAGCTTCCAAGCCAAGTTTTTTTTCGTAAATATCTTTAGTGCGACTTTCAGGCGTATCTATGCCTGCCAGACGAACCATCTTATGAATGGCGACATCAAATCCTAAATCAATGTCTATTTCAATAGTGTCACCATCGACTACTCTATATAAGCGCGATACTTTGTATTCGTACATGAGCTATTCCTGTTTTGTGGGTGTGGGTTGATTTTTCAAACTGCTTTTTACTTCAGGCGGCATATAATTTTCATCATGCTTGGCTAATACTTCTTCGGCAATAAATACGCCTTTGTCATTGAGTTTGCCATGCGCGACAATGCCCTGACCTTCACGAAATAAATCGGGCAATATGCCAGTGTATTCAACCGTGACTTCTTTACTAAAGTCGGTGAGTTTAAAACGTACCATCATGCCATCATTCGGGCGTTCGACTGTGCCTTTAATTACCATGCCACCTAAACGAAATAACGCGTCTTTGGGAGCTTTACCATCGACAACATCGGTGGTAGAAAAAAAGTACATCAAGTTTTCATTAAACGATTTAAGGGCAAAGGCAGTGGCAATACTGGCACCGATAACCATTAAACCGATGAGTATTAAGCGTTGTTTTCTAGCAGGTTTCATTTTTCTAACCGTTGTTGCTTAAGAGATAAAGAGCGTAAAAGTTGTTTGCGTTGCCAGATTGGAATAATGATATTGGCAAGCAGGACAACCAATGTCAAGCCATAAGAAGTCCACACATAAAAGGCATAACCGCCCATTGCCAAAAATTCAGCTAAGCTGTTAAAAGTCATGGTTGTTTCTCCTGTAACAGTGTTTTCACCCATTGCGCATTGCGTTCACGCTGTAATAATTCGACTCGCGCCCGTTGCAATAGTGCGATGACATAATACATTTTAAAGGACAATGCCATTAATAACAGCGGCACTAGCATAGTGACATGAATAGACGGTTTACCCATTTTGGTGATGGTAGGAGGTTGATGCAAGGTACTCCACCATTCGACTGAGTAATGAATAATCGGAATATTCACCACACCGACCAACGCCAAAATCGCTATGGCCTTGGAAGCCACACGCTTGTCATCTATCGCACCATACAAACCAATTACGCCCAGATACAAAAATAATAATACCAGTTCTGACGTGAGCCGTGCATCCCACTCCCACCACGTTCCCCACATCGGTTTGCCCCATAATGAGCCAGTCACTAAGGCAATGAAGGTGAAGCTCGCACCAATCGGCGCACTGCTAATTGCAACGACTTCCGCCAATTTAATGCGCCATATTAAGCCAATACCGCCAGCGACTGCCATGACGATATAAATAAACAGCGACATCCACGCGCTAGGCACATGAATATAAATAATGCGATAACTATCACCTTGCTGATAATCAGAGGGAGCTAAATACAAACCGCCATATAAACCAGCGGCGGTTAATAACACAAAAATCACCACTAGCCACGGCATTAATTTTTCGCTAAGCGCGTAAAAATGCGGTGGTGAAGCCATGCGGTGAAAAAAACGAACGACAGGGTCTGGAATTAAAAACATGAGGTATCAATAAGGTTTAGAGTAAAAATATGAAATTGCAGGCGAATTTTCTTGCCCAACCTAGACGGTGTTAGTTAAGCCGTCGCTACTATTGCATTATAACGTAACAGCATTTTGATTTTTGCTGAAATTAAGACCTTCGATGTTTTTAAAACCACGAAGGTTTGAGTTATTTATACACGCCAACTTGTTGCTAACAACTTACTGTTATTTAATTTGCTCAATAATGCCATCCAGTTCTTCTAAGCTGGAATAGGCAATCACTACTTTTCCCGTGCCGTTGTCTTTGTGATCGATAACCACTTTTGCGCCGAGTTTAGCAGTTAAATCGTCTTGTAAACGCACAGTGTCATGGTCTATCACTTTTACTTTAGCTGGTTTTGGATCTAACTGTAATTCTCTAATCAAACGTTCAGCCGCCCTGACGGTCAAGCCGTCTTTGACTATTTTACGCGCTGCTTCGATTTGCTTATTACCATCCAAAGCAAGCAAAGCGCGGGCGTGTCCCATGTCTAACTGCTTATTAATTAACAGCGTTTTTACCTCAGACTGTAAGTCGATAAGTCTTAATAAGTTGCTGACGGTAGCGCGAGATTTTCCAATAGCATCAGCGATTTGTTGATGAGTCATGGAGAATTCTTCCAATAAGCGTTTTAGCGCGTCGGCTTCTTCTAACGGATTAAGGTCTTCGCGTTGAATATTTTCAATTAGCGCGATTGCCATTGCCGCGTGGTCATCAACGTCCTTTATCACCACGGGTACTTCGGCTAAGCCCGCTAATTGTGCGGCTCGCCAACGGCGTTCACCTGCGACAATTTCGTATTGATTGTGAGCGATGGAACGCACTACGATAGGTTGAATAATGCCTTGAGCTTTAATCGAATTAGCTAACTCTTGCAATTTTTCTGGATTAATATCTTTGCGCGGCTGATATTTACCACGCTGTAGATATTCGATGGGTAGCGTTTCTAGGGCATGATGTCTTTCTTGAGTCGTGGAAACATCGCCTAACAAAGCGTCTAATCCGCGCCCAAGTCCACGTTTTTTTACATTCATAATGTTGGTTTGTCTATGTTGAGAGTGCGCACCAGTGTTTCAAAGTCATCCAGCAAGACTTTTAAAGCTTCGGCTTCTTTAATCAAATTGGTGTTTTCTGTTTGTATCGCTTTAACGAGTACGGTCGTTGAGCTAAGTTGCACTGTTTCTTGAGTAGAAACATCGACTAACAAAGCTTCCAGCCCACGACCTAAGCCACGTTTTTGCGCAGTCATGATTGTTCTTTTTTCAGCATTTCGCGGACTAAGGCAATATATGCCAACGCACCACGCGAGGATTTATCGTAGCTTAACACGGGCAAACCATGACTGGGGGCTTCGGCCAAACGAATATTTCTGGGTATGCAAGTCTGAAATACTTTATCACCAAAATAGCGCAATAATTGCTCAGACACGTCTTTAGTCAAACGGTTTCTGTCATCGTACATGGTGCGCAAAATACCTTCCAAATGTAATTTTGGATTCACAGTATCCTGAATATTTTTCAGCGTGGTCATTAACGCCGATAAACCTTCCAGCGCGTAATATTCGCATTGCATCGGAATTAATAAACTGTCAGCGGCGACCATTGCGTTCAGCGTCAGCATATTTAAAGACGGAGGACAATCAATCAAAATAAAGTCATAGTTAGCTTTTATCGGCAATAAGGCATCGGCTAACCGTTGTTCTTTACGCGTAGCCTGCATTAATTCGACTTCGGCAGCGGTCAAATCTGAATTACCCGCTATTACCGAAAAACCAATAGCGGGTAGTTCAATAATAGTTTCACTTGCTGGCACCGATGCCATTAATAATTCATAACTGGAATGCTGAATATCATGTTTATCGATACCACAACCCATAGCCGCATTGCCTTGTGGATCAAGGTCTACAAGCAATACGCTGCGTTTAGCGGCTGCCAACGATGCCGCAAGATTGACACTGGTTGTTGTTTTTCCTACGCCACCTTTTTGATTGGTGACGGCAATGACTTTGCCCACGTTTTTACCTCAGACGAATGGTTTTTACTTTAATGGCGGCTATTTTAACGGATTTTTGTCATTGCCGTGCGTGGGATATATAGCACCTAAATTGTGGAAGCGTTAAAAGTATCAATATGATGCGTCAGCTGTGATTTTTTGCTGAATTGCAAAGTTTAAAGATTGCCTAATAATCAGTTAGTAATAGTTGGCTGAAATATTAAAAATATGCCAAAATGAAAGCCCCCATTAAGACTAATAATAATTAGAAAATAGGACAAACATCATGTATCCCCAGTCAAAACACAATCGTAAGCCGTTATTGATAGTAAGTTTTTGTCTTTTATCTGGATGTTCGGCACTTAATGTTCATAACGATGACAAAAGCGATATTTGCTATACATGGCGAAGTCAATTAAGAGATTCCGAACACTATTACACGCAATCGGTTGTTGAAGGTGCTGTCATTGGCGGACTTATCGGTGCTGGAACAGGGGCATTGGGCGCATTAATAGGCGGTGGTAACGTTGGTACAGGTGCGTTGATAGGCGGTGGTGTCGGTGCAGTTGCTGGCGGCGTGGGTGGTTATTATAACGCCAAGCAGAAAGATATAGCCGATGAACAAGCATTAGCGGCATCAGTACGCAACGACATTCTTGCCGCAAATGGTGAAATTGATAGAACGTCATTGGCATTTGCCAAACTGCGTGATTGCCGTTTTGCAGCTGCCGAACGCATAAAATCAGAGTATAAAGCGGGGCATATACCGCGTGATAAAGCTGTCAAACAACTTGACGATCTAAGACACCAATTCGATGAAGATATTAAAATTGCGCAAGATTTAGGTCTAAAAATGGGAACACGATTGACAGAGTTCCAAGATGCTAACAATAAGATTTTAGACAAAAGCCCCAACGCAAAAGCGATTCTGTATGCTGAAAAAGCCAATACTACTCAAATTACCCCAGAAGTATTTCTAACCAAAGAAGTTAAAAAGTCTAAAAAGAAAACTAAAAAGACCAAAACTACTCCATCACAAAGTGCCACAGTGGTTAGTCAATCCCAAGTCCCTGCCGTAAAGCCCGCCGCTGTTGAAGTAGCGCATGTGACTGAGACTAATCAAATCAAACAAAAAGCCTTCGTCGATCAAATTGATAAAGCAAAAGCTCAAGCCAAAGTGGCTTTTGCTCTGGAAGGCTCTGTCGGTCTGATTACGCCAGAGAGTATGCTCTGTGGACTCTAGTCATCGTCTTTGGATCACATTTCTTGCCAGTCTAATTGGACTGGCAAGTATCATTGGTGTGGCTTTTTACTTGGGCTACTTTGACAACAATGGTTTTACTAGCTTGCGTCAAAACACAAGTGTAGCCAGTACCAACGAAGTAAAACAAGCTACGCCAGAAGTATTTGCTTCACCCGCTGTTGCTACAATCGACAGTGTAGCTGTTCAAGCCGCTATTAGTCCCGTCGAACCAACAACAGACACGGCAAAACCACTCGATGCACCCGATGAAACGCCTACGCCCAGACCAGAAACAGGTCTACATACCGCTGCAATCAATCAAGTTGCGCTCACCCATGATGGTCGATTACTGACGGTTTCCGATGATAAAACCGCCCGCTTATGGTCAGCGGATATCACAGGCGATCCGCAAGTATTGCGTGTACCCATTGGAGCGCGTAATGAAGGCACGCTGTACACAGTAGCCACTTCGCCCACCAAAAACAGTGCGGTAGTTGGCGGTTCAACAGGTATAGACTGGGATAAAGCGGGATCGGTGTACGGTTTTGATCTTAACACGGGCAAAATTACAGGGCGTATTACAGGTATTCAAGGCACAATTCGAGTATTAACGTATTCACAAGATGGACGTTATCTCGCTATCGGTTCAGGGTCTGGCTGGTTACGCATTATTGATATTGAAGGCAAATCACTGGCAATGGATGCGTCAATTTGTGAGGATATGCTAGTTGCTGCTAAATTTTTGCGTGATGGTCGTTTAGTCACCGCTTGTTTGGATGGACAACTTCAACTCTTCGATGCAAGTTTTCATCCACAAGCCAACTATAAATTTCCAGAGCAACAACGTCCTTGGCGTTTTGCTGTTTCCCCCAAAGAAGACCAAATTGCTGTAGGCTCTCTGGACGCGGCAAAAATTACCGTTTTTTCCTTAACCGATTTAAAACCTGTGACTGAATTAACAGGTGATAACCAACAACGCGGCAATCTATCAGTAGTCGCTTGGATAGGTGATTCAATCGCTGGCGCAGGAACTTATGGCAATGCTCAAGGCATCAAATATTTGCGGGTTTGGAATACTGTCAATAAACAAGCCCAAGAATCACCGTTAGCAGAAGATACTGTTACCGACTTAACAGCACTTGCTAATGGCAAATTGGCTTATGTCACCGCAGAGCCAGCTATTGGCATTGTTGATTTAACAGGAACTAAATCAAGCACTCGCAAACGCTCTATTGCCGATTTTAGAGACGCATTTGAAGGTACGTTCGCCGTATCAGAAGACGGTGCGACTGTGGATTTTGGTTTGCAACAAAAAGGACGTAATCCGCTGCGCTTCAATTTAGTTAATCGAACTTTAGTGCATGACTTAGCCGTGCGTACTGATATGCACAAGCCTGTCATCCCTAGCTCATTGATTAATTGGCGCAATACTACGCACACCGCATTAAACTCAACGCCTGTTGCTTTGGATCAAAACGAACAAAGCCGTTCAGCCGCAAGTTTGACTGAAAATGACAGCACTGTCATTGGTGCAGATTTTTCTGTGCAGTATTGGCAAACGGGCAAGCTCATCTGGCATATTGCTGTTCCTAGCTCTGCGTGGGCAGTCAATTTAACTAAAAATGGTCGCTTTGTATTGGCGGCATTAGGTGATGGTACGCTTCGTTGGTACGACACTAAAGATGGACGCGAATTGCTCGCCCTACTGGTCAATACTGATGAACGCTGGATTGCGTGGACTCCCGAAGGTTATTTTGACCACAGTGACGGTGCGGCAAGCATGATTGGTTATCATGTCAATCAAGGCAAAAAAGACAGCCCTAAATTCATCTTATCCGAACAAATCCATGAACGTTTTTATCGTCCAGATTTGATAGGCAAAACTATTTTAGAAAATGCGCCACCCACACCTACAGCCATTAATCCCAGCAACGCAAAAGAAGTGGTCGCCCAACATCACGCTCCCTCAGTAAGATTAGTCTCTTGGTGTGTACAAGATAAATGTACTGAGGTGAATTCTGTCGATGAAATTCCGCAAACGCGCAGTGTTGATTCAGCAGAAATTAGACTGCGCTTCGCCTTAAAAGATGCGGGCGGCGGTATTGGTAACGTAGTCATCCGCCGTAATAAAGCGACTGTTACCACGCGTACCTTGCGCAGTAGCGAAATGACCAAAAATAGAGCGGCAGAATCTATTATCGAAGAAAAAGTATTATTAGAATCAGGTGATAATTTAATCACCGTAACAGCGTTCGATGCTGACCAAACTATCGATGCGGGTGAAGCGATACGCTTACCCATACACTACGAAGCCTCAACTGCTCCTGACGCGCCAACTTTATACATAGTCAGCATCGGTATCGATCAATATGATGCCGCCGAATTGCCAAAATTGGATAATGCAGTCAACGATGCCAAAGGCATTATTGATAGCTTAGTCAGTAGTACCAGCGGTTTATTTGCTGCTGTCAAACCTGTCGCGCTATTGAATGAACAAGCTGGATTGAGCAAAATAAAACAGGCGTTAACACAGATTGGCAAAGACGCAAAACCTAATGATTTAGTGGTTTTATTTTTAGCAGGTCATGGTATTTCCATAGACGGGCGTTATTATTTTATGCCGCACGACGCAAAATTAAGCGGTAATATCAAAGAACAAGTAAAAGCTACTTCGCTTACCCAAAAAATGCTATCTGATTTACTATCCGCCTTACCAACGTCTCGTGTAGCGGTGTTGATAGATTCTTGTAACGCAGGAGCTTTTGCCGTCATGGGTAGCGTGGTGCAAAATTCCTCACGCGAACGGGCGTGGACAGGATCACTCGCGCAAAACACAGGTCGATTTGTTTTAGCGGGAACGAGTACCGAACAAGAAGCATTGGATGGTATTAATGGTCACGGCGTTTTTACTGCTGTGTTATTGGAAGGGCTAAGCGGCAAGGCGGATCAAGAAGTGGGTGGAAATAACGATCATCGCATCAATATTTTCGAATTACAAAAATACACCAGCCAACGAGTTCCCGAAGAAGCGCATAAAATTTCTCCTACACACGCTCAAAATGTCAGTGGATTTTTTGCTGGGTCTGAATTTTTTGATCTTACGGTATCGAAACCCTGAGTGGTGATTAAAAAAGTGCGATGAAAATTCGAGTGCTTGAGCGATAAAGGAGTCAAAAAACAGGGGTTTTTCCCGTGAGATTATTGCCACTTGACTATTAATTTATAATCCTTGTGCTACTATTTCAACACGCTTAAAGGAACGATGAGAGTCTAAATGAATACGCCATCCCCCCCATTTTCACAAAAGTTATTGGTCATGACCCTATCCGTTGCTTTGGGTATTGATTTTTCTTCTGTTGCCAACGCAGTATCTGTTATCACGATGGATGGCACAACAGGAACAGCAGGTGCGGTTACAATCCCAGCAACGACAGTTCCCGTAGCTGGTACATACATTATCGATGGAGCGACTAATGGCACAGTAAATAGTTCTGGAACTACTCTGTTCTTTAGTTTCAGTCAGTTTGGTATAGGGGCGGGTGACACTGCTCTTTTTCAATGTTTTAGTTGTACTGGTGTGACTAATGTAATCAGCCGCGTGACGGGGGTTAATCCTTCTAACATTAACGGTACGCTTACATCTACTATAGGCATTGGATCTATAGGGTCAGCATCATTTCCATTCACCCCCGCCAATTTTTGGTTTTTTAATCCGAACGGTGTAATTTTAGGTTCAAATGCGGTAGTTGATATCGGAGGGTCGTTTGTCACCAATAAAGGTATCTTCCATAACGGTGATAAAGCCGACAAAGTGATTTTTAGCAATAACGATGTTTTTGGCTTAACAAGCCCAACCGATTCCACACTAACTGTCGCTACTCCAACATCCTTCGGTTTTCCTGTGCCTGTTATTACACCCACACCAGTACCACCGCCAACGTCAACACCGCCAACGTCAACACCGCCAACGTCAACACCGCCAACGTCAACACCACCAACGTCAACACCACCAACGTCAACACCAACACCAACACCAACACCAACACCAGCAGTTGTTATTGAAGCTCCGCCGTTACAAATATCACCACAAGGCGATATTTCTATGGTGGTGGCAACTCAACCTGTTCTAACAGTCGCTATTCCGCCCTTGCCTAAAAGTATGAACCCCTGTAATAGTGATGGTCAAAGTACGTTAATTTCTAAAGGAGTAGCTAATTATGTTCCCCAAGCCAGCTCTCAAGTACCTCAATCAATAGTGGGAACGACAGCGGGAACAACGTCTTTAGCATCAATAGATCAAACACCACCTTCGACCTCGAATGAAGAATCGGACGACTGCTTGTAAGGAATGCCATGAAAACACATTATAAAAATCGTTTGCCCGTCCTATCAAGTCACAATGTTTTCGCTGTGCATTCGGTGAGCATCATAACTGCTCTTGCGAGTTGCTGTATAACAACGGTAGCGATGAGTGCGCCAAATTTTTCTGCGGTGGGTAACGCTATTTCTGGTCAGGGTTTACAGTCGCCGAATGCTGTGATTGTCAATAATCCAAGCAATCCCAGTCAAAAAGCCCTGAATACACCTGACTATCGCCCGCACAAATCGAATGATGGTTTTGTTTTGCCTCCTGCGCCAAAAGCATTACCAGCACCCGAAGGTGGGCGAGTGTCGCTAAAGACCATCACGTTTACGGGTAATACCGTTTTTGGCAATGATGCGCTGCAAGAAATTGCTCGACCTTTTTTAAATCGTTCATTAACCGCCCGCGATTTAGAAGAATTACGCAGCCGCATTAACACAGCCTACGTTGATGCGGGGTATATTAATTCGGGGGCGATTATTTCCCCACAATCAGCCGCCAGCGGTATGTTGCAGATTAAGATCATCGAGGGGAACTTAACGGAAGTGCATTTGGAAGGTATGGGACGACTGCGTAAAGACTATATTCGTGATCGACTACTCGTTGGTGCGGGGTCGCCGCTTAATTTTAAAAATTTGCAGGAAAAGTATCAGTCATTACTGAGCGACCCGTTAATTGAACGCTTAAACGGTAGTCTTCTACCAGGAAAACACTCAGGCGAGAGTATATTGACGGTAAAAGTGACTAGGGCGCGTCCTTACCAACTCTATGCGGATGCCGACAATTACACGACACCCGTAGTGGGTGGTTACACAGGGCGTGTCGGTGGCTGGGTAGACAATCTGTCGGGCTTTGGTGAACGTCTTGATGCCAATTTTATAGTCACTGGTGGTTCATTGGGTGGTGATGTGGGTATTGATGTGCCGCTGAATGCTTATGACACCCACGCGACTTTTCGTTATAGCAATAGCAGTTATTCGCTGATAGAAAAACCTATTAATCAATTAGACATAAAGACCACAGTTGTCGGTTATGACGGTGGCTTGAGTCAGCCTGTTTATCGTAGTGCAGGGATTGAATTAAAAGCAGGTGTTAATTTTTCAGTGCGTGAAAGCAATTCAACAATACTAGGTGAACCTTTCTCTTTTACTGAAGGCTTACCTTTGGGTGTGGGTAAGACAAAAGTTACCGCGTTACGGCTTTGGCAACAATATATACAACAGGGTGAGAATAATGTATTTGTCGCCCGTTCGACGTTTAATACGGGATTGAATGCACTAGGTGCGACTATTCAAAATGATAATTTACTGCCCAGCGGCGAATTTTTCAGTTGGCTAGGACAATCGCAATACAGTCATCGTGTCATGGATAATGGTGCGCAAGTTGTCTTAAAAGGCGTGGTACAACTGGCAGCAGACCCGCTGTTACCACTAGAGCGTTTTGCTGTGGGTGGCGTGTACAGTGTGCGTGGTTATCGAGAAAATTTTTATGTCAGAGACAACGGTTTTAGTACGGGATTGGATTTTCGTTATCCACTATTTGGTGGTGAACCCAAAGCTGAACACAGTCTATTTTTGATTCCTTTTATGGATTATGGTGGCGCGTGGAATAATCCAACTCAATCAAACACAGCCCCAAAAAAAGATTACCTAAATTCAGTAGGGCTTGGGCTGAACTGGCATTACAGTCATGTGAATACTGAGTTTTTTTGGGCGCATGATATTGCAGGGATCAAAGCAGGCGGACATAATATTCAAGACGATGGTATTCATTTTAAAGTAGGCTTAGTTGCGTTTTAATTTAGGAAATATACTCATGGAAAAATTATTTCTCTTAGTCATACTGGCTTTTTTAGCAGTAAACCCGCTATTGCTTGTCGTTGCCGCGCCACTTGAAAAACAAACAACCAGTAATCGTGAACCCTCCGCTGACTTTAAAAAAAAACTGGTATTGGGTGAAAGCTACCGTGACCAAGGTAATTATGTGTTGGCGGCAAATCAGTTTGAGGCTATCAAAGCGCAAGCTGAAAAAAATGGCGATAAATTAACCCAAGCAATGGCAACCGCTGCATTAGGTTATAACTACTATTTGGCTAGAGACAATGTTAAAGCCCAAGCTCTGTTAGAAAAAAGTGCGACGTTAGCAACGCCACTCAACTCCCCAGCCCTGTCCTCACTTATTGAGGATTATTTAGGTATGTTATATTTGAGTTTACAGCTACCCGACAATGCAGTAACCCATTTCTCTCGTGCTTTAACAGCCGCTAAACTTACTCAAAATGAGGATTTAATTGCGGGTATTCGTGTTAATCAAACTAAATTAGAATCGAATGCTGCAAACCGTTTGAGTTTACTAGAGGATGTTAGTGTTGAGGTATTAAAGCTGAACGATACCTCCATCAAAATAAAATTATTGCTCGCTATGGGTGAACAGTTGTTGGCAATTCCTGTCACCGATTTAAAAGTGCCACAACAACAAACGCTATTTAAAGAAAGTTACCAAATACTCAATAACGCCTATCAATTGGCAGAAACTTATCATCAAATTCGACTACGTTCTCAAGCGGAAGGCTATTTGGCACAGCTATATGCTGCACAAAATAAAAATAAAGATGCTTTGCTGTGGCTAGATAGAGCGATTTTTGATGCGCAACAAGTCGGTGCAACGGATTTATTAATGCAATGGGAACTGCAAAATGGTAAATTATTACACGCTGGCGGTGACGTTAATGCCGCTTTGCAAGCCTATCAACGCGCTGCTAAACATTTGGCTGATATTCGTTACAGTTTACCCGCTACTTTTCATGATGGTCATTCATCCATTAAAGAAGTTGTTGATCCTATTTATCGCGGGATAGCGGATATTTTGCTGCTACAAGCGACCACAGCCACATCCAGTGAAGCAAAACAAGGT
>Ga0194060_10001583_pt1 | contig 16244 bp, 10 predicted proteins | sample SepL225m_MetaG_FD_163427 | JGI IMG/M metagenome (GOLD analysis project Ga0194060, IMG submission 163427) | Anoxic zone freshwater microbial communities from boreal shield lake in IISD Experimental Lakes Area, Ontario, Canada - Sep2016-L222-5m | ecosystem: Environmental > Aquatic > Freshwater >...
CCATCGGCCCCTTGGTGCGATCGACTGCGGCGTACCGTAGAAGGCGTCGACGCGTTCCGGCATCAGCGCAACGGTCAGCACTACCGGATGAATCAGCGTGCGTTTGCCCAGAAGCTGGTGCGGGTCGGGAAGCTGCGAGCGCAGCAGCAGCGCCGGCGTGTTGATCGCGCCGCCGGCCGCGACGTAGTGCCTGGCCTTGATGGTGACGGTCACCCCGCTAGGCGTGCGGCCGTCGGCGCCCAGCGCGTCGCCGACGGCGCCGCTGATTTTGCCCCCCGCAAGCTGCAACTGCCGCACGCGCAGCCGGTGCACCAGGGTCGCGCCGTGTTGGAGCGCGACCGGAATGGTCGAAACCAGCATCGATTGCTTGGCATTGACCGGACAGCCGAAACCGCAATAACCTGAATCCCAGCAACCCTTGACGTTGCGCGGAATGACATGCGACTCCCAGCCGAGCGCGTCGCAGCCGCGCTTCAATACGCTGTTGTTTGCGTTCGGCGGCAGCGCCCAGGGTGCGATGCCGAGCCGCTCTTCCATTTTAGCGAACCACGGCGCCATGTCGTTGACGCTATGGCCCCGAACTTCATGCTCGGCTTCCCAGTGCTGCAGCGTCTGCGCCGGGGTGCGGAAGCTCGAAGTCCAGTTGACGGTGGTCGTTCCGCCTACGGCGCGCCCCTGCAGGATCGCGATGGCACCGTCCGAGGTGACGCGTCCGGCACCCTCCTGGTACAACTCGGCATAAGCGCGCGCCTCGTCCATGTCCTTGAAGCTATCCGATGTCTTCAACGGACCTTCTTCCAGCAGCAGCACCTTGAGACCCGCGAGGCTGAGAATTTCTGCGGCCACCCCGCCACCGGCCCCGCTGCCGATGATCGCGACGTCGGCCTCGAGTGTCTGCGGCGCTGTCAGCTTGGACGCGTCGATGACTTTCCAGCCGGAAGCGATTCCGGCGGAGTAAATATCAGGCAATGCCATGGCTGGCTCTCAAGAATTGACCGCTTGGTACACTTGCGCCAGCGGCCCGGGGTAACCGGACGCCGGCCAGTTTGCCGGCAACCCGTAATAGCTGGTCGCAACGAGCTTGACCAGGACGTTGCCGCCGGCGTTCAGCGTGGCGAACCGGCTGCCGCGCCAGCGCGCGAGGAAGGCCTGCAGCGTTTCGACGCTCGCCTCGTTCCAGGCGCCGACGCCGGCAAGCAGGTAACGCAGCGGCGCAATCGCGAGCAGATCCAGCAGCTTGCGCAATTCCTGCTGGTTGCCCAGGTCCAGCGCACTGCAGCTGGCATCCAGCTTGCGCAGGGTGTCGCCCAGGCGCGCGCCGCGTTCGGCTGCGGCCAATTGCGCGAGATCGGTCGCGATGGCCGGGGCCAGCGCGCCGAACAGTTCGAGGTCGCTCTCGCGCAAAAAGCCAAAGCTCTTTGCCGGCGACTTTGGCGCCCCGCCGCAACCGCCGATCGCGGTGGCGCAAACCAGCGCCGCGGAAAAGCCTGCGCCGACTTTAAGAAAATCGCGCCGCGTCAGGCCATGCGCCTCCAACTGCACCGCCGATACCGATCTGGATTTCATGTTCCTCCCTTAGCTGGGGTAGCAGCCATTAGCCGCCCCACTGACCGAAGCCTTCCCCGACTTCCACCGCGCGATCGGCCCGGTGGTATTGCCGATGCAGCAGGCTTCCAGCTCTTTTGTTGCAATCGAGTTTACCAGAATTGCGTCGTGCGCCAAGATGCGCGGCAGTCCGGATGTGATCCCTCTTGGCGAGCGCGTTATGATAGAAGCTCTGGCGGTGTCCGGACATTAATACTGAGCGCATGAATCAAAGCGAAGAAGAAACCGCGGCGAACGCCGGCATCATGCTCTCCGTGGTCGGACAGTTGCTCATGGACACCCACCACGGCCGGGCGGTGAGTGCAGCGCTCGACAGTTCGCTCGAACGCGAGCTCGGCCTGGACAGCCTGGCTAGGGTGGAGCTGGTGCTCAGGGTCGAGCGCGCCTTCGACGTCAGCCTGCCCGAACGCGCACTGTATGCCGCCGAAACGCCGCGCGATTTGCTGCGCCTCGTCCACGCCGGCCGCGGTACGCGTAGCACAGAGCCCGAGAAGGACATCCGCAGCCTGGTGCAGGCAGAAGCAGGCGCGGCCGCGTGCGAAGCGCAAACACTGCTCGGTGCGCTCGATTGGCATGCGTCCAAACATCCGGACCGGCTGCAGGTCCACCTCTACGCCGAGTCGGGCGAAGAAGAACTTTCCTACGCCGCGATCAATCGCGGCGCGGCGGGCTGCGCCAGCCGCCTCGCGGGGCACGGACTGCAGCCGGGCCAGAGCGTCGCCATCATGCTGCCGACCGGGCGCGATTACCTGTTCAGTTTCTTCGGCATTCTGATGGCGGGGGGCATACCGGTGCCGCTGTATCCTCCGGCACGCCCGGCGCAGATTGAGGAGCACCTGCGGCGTCACGTCGGCATCCTCGGCAATTGCCGCGCGGCCATGCTCATCACCGTCCCCGAGGCGAAAACCGTGGCGCTGCTGCTGCGCTCGCAGGTGGAATCGCTGCAGCAGGTGCTGATGCCGGAGGACCTGGCGGGAGGCGACAGCGGGTTCACGCCGCTGCCGGCCAAGCCGGGCGACATCGCTTTCCTGCAATACACCTCGGGGAGCACCGGAAATCCGAAGGGCGTGGTGCTCACCCATGCCAATCTGGTCGCCAATATTCGCGGCATGGGCGAGGCGGTGCAGACCAATTCGAACGACGTGTTTGTCAGCTGGCTGCCGCTGTACCACGACATGGGCCTGATCGGCGCCTGGTTCGCCGCGCTGTATCTGGGCTTTCCCACGGTGCTCATGTCCCCGCTCGCGTTTCTGTCCCACCCGAGCCGCTGGCTGTGGGCGATCCACCGCCACCGCGGCACGCTCTCGGGCGGCCCGAATTTTTCCTACGAGCTTTGCCTGAAGCGCATCCGCGACGGCGAGATTGAAGGCCTGGACCTGTCCTGCTGGCGTTACGCTTTCAACGGCGCCGAGCCGGTGAGTCCGGACACGCTCGCCGCGTTCGGACAGAGGTTTGCGCGCCATGGCCTGCCCGCAAACGCGCTCAAACCGGTCTATGGCCTGGCCGAAGCGTCGGTCGGGCTCGCCTTCACCGCCCCCGGCGCGCGCTTTCGCATCGATCGCATCGAGCGTGCGGCGTTCCAGAACGAAGGCGCAGCGCGGACGGCGCCGCCCGAGGATGCCACCGCGCTTGAACTGCCCGGCTGCGGCCGCGTCATCGCCGCGCATCAGTTGCGCGTGGTCGATGCAGCCGGAATCGAACTGGCCGACCGCAGGGAGGGCCGCCTGCAATTCAAGGGCGCATCCGCGACCAGCGGCTATTACCGCAATCCGGAGCAGACGAAAAAGCTGTTTGCCGGTGCGTGGCTCGATACCGGGGATCTCGCCTACCTCGCCGACGGCGAACTCCATCTCAGCGGCCGCGCCAAGGACATCATCATCCGCGGCGGCCGCAATCTCTTTCCGTACGAGCTGGAGCAGGCGGTAGGCGCGCTCCCGGGTGTACGCAAAGGCTGCGTCGCGGTGTTCGGAAGCCCGGATCCGAACTCCGGCACCGAGCGCGTGATCATACTTGCCGAAACGCGGGAAACGGACGCCGCGGCGCAGGACGCGCTGCGCCGCACGATCAACGAGCGCGCCGTCGACCTGATCGGCCTGCCGGCCGACGACGTCGTGCTCGCACCGCCGCACACGGTGCTGAAGACGTCCAGCGGCAAGATCCGGCGTGCCGCGAGCCGCGAGTATTACGAGCGCGGCGGCAGCGGCGCGCAACCGGCGGCAGTGTGGCTGCAATTGGCGCGCCTCGCCTGGTCCAGCTTCCTGCCCGAACTGCGGCGGCGGCTGCGCGCCTTTTCGGGCCTGGCGTACTCGGCCTGGGTCTGGCTGGTCTTGCTCGTTCTGGCCGGCCCGGCGCTGGTGGCCGCTGTCCTGCTGCGCAATCCAGGCCGCGGGTGGCGCTTTTACCGCGTCATGGCCGGGGTTTTCTTGCGCCTGTGCCGCCTGCCGCTGGGCGTGCGGGGACTGGAACAACTCCCTGTGTCCGGACCATTCGTCATCGCGGCCAACCATGCGAGCTATCTCGATGGATTAATACTGCTCGCCGCTTTGCCGGAGCGCGGTTACCGCTTTGCCGCGAAACGCGAGCTACGCGATGCGCTGCTGCCGCGGCTGTTCCTGCAATCGATAGGAACGGAATTCGTCGAGCGCGCAGACATCAGGCAGGGAGTGGAAGACGCATCGCGACTGGCGAACGCGGTGCGCGCCGGCTGCGCGCCGATCTTTTTCGCCGAGGGGACATTCACCCGCAGCGCGGGTCTGCTGCCGTTTCGCATGGGTGCCTTCGTGATTGCGGCGCAATGCGGGGTACCGCTGGTGCCGGTCACCATCCGCGGCGCGCGCTCGGTGCTGCGCGACGGCAGCTGGTTCGCGCGTCGCGGCGCCATCGTCGTCACCCTCGGCGCGCCGATCCCGCCGCAGGGCGGCGACTGGAACGCGGCCGTCGGGCTGCGCGATGCGGCGCGCGCCGAAATCCTGCGCCACTGCGGCGAGCCCGACCTCGCTCCGCCAAGGGCCTGATCAGGTCTTCAACTCGGCCCTGTTCGCGTAGTGTGCCAGTGCCTCCGGGTTGGCCAGCGCCTCGGCGTTCTTCACCTCTTCGCCGTGCACTACGTTGCGCACCGCCAATTCCACGATCTTGCCGCTCTTGGTACGCGGAATATCCTGCACCTGCAGCACCTTGGCCGGCACATGGCGCGGCGTGGTGTTGGCCCGGATCTGGTTCCTGATCCGGTCGATCAGCGCATCGCCGAGCACCAGGCCCTCGCGCAGCTTCACGAACAGCACCACGCGCACATCCTTGTTCCAGTCCTGGCCTATCACCAGCGACTCGAGCACGTCATCGAGTTGCTCCACCTGGCGGTAGATCTCGGCGGTGCCGATGCGAACGCCGCCCGGGTTGAGCACGGCGTCCGAACGCCCGTAGATGATCATGCCGCCGCGCCTGGTCAGCTCGACGTAATCGCCGTGGCACCAGACGTTGGGGTACTTGGCGAAATAGGTGTCGTGGTATCTTTTTCCTTCGGGATCGTTCCAAAACCCGACCGGCATCGAGGGAAACGGCCGGGTGCAAACGAGTTCGCCTTTCTTCCCCTGCATCGGCCTGCCTTCTTCATCATAGACCTCCACCTTCATCCCCAGGCCGCGGCACTGGATTTCGCCGCGATACACCGGCAGCACCGGACTCCCCAGGACGAAGCACGACACGATGTCGGTGCCGCCGGAAATGGACGACAGGCAGACGTCGGCCTTGATGTCGCGGTAGACGTAGTCAAAGCTCTCCGGCGCCAGCGGCGATCCGGTGGACAATATCGCGCGCAACCTGGCCAGATTGTGCGTTTCGCGCGGCCGGAGCTTTATCTTGCAGATGGCGTCGATGAACTTGGCCGAGGTGCCGAAGTGCGTCATGCCCTCGGCCTCGGCGAAATCGAACAGGATTGCCCCGCGCCGGATGAAGGGCGAGCCGTCGTACAAGAGCAGCGCAGCGCCGGAGGCCAGTCCCGAAGCGAGCCAGTTCCACATCATCCAGCCGCAGGTGGTGAAGTAGAATAGTCGGTCGCCCGGCTTGACGTCGGAATGCAGCTGGTGTTCTTTCAGGTGCTGCAGCAGCGTGCCGCCGGCGCCGTGCACGATGCACTTGGGCACGCCGGTCGTGCCGGAGGAATACATGATGTAAAGCGGGTGGTCGAACGGCAATTGCGCAAAATCGATGTCGCGCGCCGCGTAGGGCGCCAGAAAATCGTCCAGGCGCTCGGCGTTCGGCACCCCGGATACATCCGCGCTTTCGGCAAGATAGGACACCACCAGCACACGCTCGACCGACGGCAGGCGGCGCACGATTTCGGCCACCTTGGCCAGCGAATCGATGGACTTGCCGTTGTACCAATAGCCGTCGGCCGCGAGCAGAACCTTGGGCTCGATCTGACCGAAGCGGTCGAGCACGCCCTGAACGCCGAAATCCGGCGAACAGGACGACCAGACGGCGCCGATGCTGGCGCTGGCCAGCATCGCCATCATCGTCTCCGGCAGGTTCGGCAGATACGCGGCAACGCGATCACCGGGGCGAACGCCGGCGACGCGCAAGGCCTGCGCCAGCCGTGAAACACCGGCATGAAGCTGTGCGTGCGACAGGCGCCGCTCGACCTTGTCCTCGCCCCAGAACACCATCGCATCCGCGCGGTCGCGCCGCCGCAGCAGGTTCTCGGCAAAATTGAGGCGCGCATCGGGAAACCATTGCGCGCCGGGCATCTGCCCGCCGTGTTCCAGCACGCGCGTGCCGCGTATCCTCGCCTTCACTGCGGCGAATTGCCATAAAGACTGCCAGAATTGCTCCGGCTGGTCGACTGACCAGCGATAGAACTCCGGATAGGTATTGAAACCGAGCCCCCACTCGCGGATCGCCGCGCGCGCAAATGCGGTGACCTGAGCGCCGGCGATGCGCGCCTGGCTCGGTTCCCACAGTGGTTTTTCCCGCGTGGACTTTCCCGTCTCCCGTCTAGTGGGACCGAGGAAGCGGGATCTTGACCTTTGGTCGTCGACAGGCATGATTCAATTTCCGGTTAGATTGCGAAACCGGCCGGCAGCAGCACCGGCTTTTCCTCCGGCAATCCGCCGAAACACCATCGGCGGCACCCCCGGCTATTTGCGCCGCGGAACGAGGACTCGCATTATAATTCTCCTGCGCTCGAATAGGCACTGTTGCAACTGCCTGTTGCGGCGGACGCGGCTTAGCCGCGGCGCTCAACGCGCGCTGGCGCGACCAATTACCTGGGGGTCAAAATGCAACGCGAAGCGATGGAATACGACGTGGTGATCGTGGGCGGCGGGCCCTCGGGGCTGGCATGCGCCATACGCCTGAAGCAGCTCGCCGTGGAAAAAGGCCGGGAGATCAACGTCTGCCTGATCGAGAAAGGCTCCGAGATCGGCGCCCACATCCTGTCCGGCGCGGTGCTCGAGCCGCGCGCGCTGGACGAACTCCTGCCGGACTGGAAAGCACTGGGAGCGCCGCTCAACACGCCGGCCGGGGAGGATCGCTTCCTGTTTCTCACCGAAAAACGGGCGATCAAACTTCCCACGCCGCCGCAGATGCACAATCACGGCAATTACATCATCAGCCTCGGCAACCTATGCCGCTGGCTGGGACAGCAGGCCGAGAGCTTGGGCGTAGAAATTTACCCTGGATTCGCAGCCGCCGAAGTGCTTTATCACGAAGACGGATCGGTCAAGGGCGTGGCCACCGGCGACCTGGGCATAGGCAAGGACGGCCAGCACACCGAGAACTACCAGGCCGGGATGGAACTGCACGCGAAACAGACCATATTTGCCGAAGGCTGCCGCGGTTCGCTGACCAAGACGCTAATGCAAAAATTCAATCTGCGCGAAGGCGTTGATCCCCAGGCTTACGGCATCGGCATCAAGGAACTGTGGGAGGTCAAGCCCGAGCGCCATCAGGCGGGCCTCATCGTGCACACCACCGGCTGGCCCATGGACCGGCATACCTACGGCGGTTCGTTCCTCTACCATCTGGAGAACAACCAGGTGGCGGTGGGCTTCGTCGTCGGTCTGGACTACCAGAACCCCTGGATGAGCCCGTTCGATGAATTCCAGCGCTTCAAGACGCACCCGGCGATCCGAGGTTTCTTCGAGGACGGGCGACGCATCGCCTACGGCGCGCGGGCGATCAGCGAAGGCGGGTTCCAGTCGCTGCCCAGGCTCACTTTTCCCGGCGGGGTACTCGTCGGCGATACCGCCGGCTTTCTCAACAACGCCAAGATCAAAGGCATCCACACGGCGATGAAATCCGGCATGACCGCCGCCGAAGCCGTATACGACGCGTTGGCGCAGGAGGGAACGAAGGAAGTCGCCAGCTATCCGGAAAAAATCCGCAACACCTGGATCTGGGACGAACTTTACCGCGTGCGCAACGTCCGCCCGGCATTCCGCTGGGGTTTATGGGGCGGGCTGGCATACGCTGCGGTCGATACCTTCCTGTTTCAGGGCAAGGCGCCGTGGACCATGCACAATCACGACGACCACAGCGCCATCAAGAATTCTGCGGATTGTCCGCGCATCGACTACCCCAAGCCCGACGGCAAGATCACCTTCGACAAGCTCGGGTCCCTGTTCATTGCCAACGTCAATCACGAGGAAAACCAGCGCTGCCACCTCACGCTGAAGGACGCCTCGGTCCCGGTGAACGTCAACCTCGCCCTCTATGCCGGACCCGAACAGCGCTATTGTCCGGCCGGAGTGTACGAGTTTGTCAAACACGACGATGGCAGCGATCGCCTGCAGATCAACGCAGCCAATTGCGTGCACTGCAAAACCTGCGATATCAAGGACCCGACGCAGAACATCAATTGGGTGGTGCCTGAAGGCGGCGGCGGGCCGAATTATCCCAATATGTAATTATCTTCATTAAAGCAAATAGTTAGAATAAAGATTCGCGCTTCGGCCCAGGATAAGCCCAGGACAGTTTCTTACGCCGCTTGACTTCGCTGGCTAAATCCGAACGTTCGTGCTATTATTGGTGGATGAGCAAAGGACGACAAACCCGCGCAGCCATCGTCGAACAAGCGTTGGCAGTAGCCAGCCAGTGCGGCCTGTCCGCACTGACCATAGGAACGCTGGCCGAGCGTAGCGGGCTGTCCAAAAGCGGCCTCTTTGCCCATTTCGGTTCCAAGGAAGAGTTGCAGCTGGCTGTGGTCAGGGGGATGCGCCAGCTTTTTTCCGATTTCGTCTTTCTGCCGGCGCTGCAGCATTCGCCCGGTTTGCCGCGATTGCGCGCCATCGTGGAGAACTGGCTCAACTGGACTGCGACGGCGAAGTTGCCCGGAGGCTGCGTCATGACCGCGGCGGCTTACGAGTTCGACGACCGCCCCGGTCCGGTGAAAGATCTGATTTCGCAAAGCCTGCGCGAATTGCGCAAGACCCTTGCCCGCGCCGCGCACGCTGCCATCGAGGCCGGCCAGTTGCGCGCCGATACCGATCCGGAACAGCTCGCATTCGAGATATGCAGCATCTACCTCGGAGCCCAGCTCGACGCCCGCCTGTTCGGCGATGCCAATGCGTGGCAGCGTGCGCTGGCCGCGTTCGAACACCTGGTCTCCCGGCCAGGCACCGAGGTAATAACAGTCGCCGGCGCCGGGCAATCCGGAAAGCGGCACCCGCGCACTGTCTGAGCCCGGATAGGCCTACCAACTGTGCACGGAAACAACATGGATAGCAAACTGCAGAACGAGTACCTGACGAAATTGACATCCTCGTACTCTCCGATCTATGGCCAGGCGATCAGCATTCGGCCGATACGGCCCGAGGATCTCGACATCGAGACCGAATTTGTCCGGGGTTGGTCGGCCGAAACGCGCTACAACCGGCTGTTCAGCGCCGGCACATTCACTTCGCCCGAGCGGCTGAAAATGCTCACCCGGATCGACTACTCGCGCGACATGGCCTTGATAGCAACCTTCATGCTCGAAGATCAGGAAATCGAGATCGGCGTTGCGCGCTACGTGCTGGGCGGGGACCGGAAGACCTGCGAATTCGCGCTTACCGTGGCCGACGCCTGGCAGCACCGGGGCATCGGCCGGGCCCTGATGCGACAACTGATGAACGGCGCCGCCGCAGCCGGAATCGAAATCATGGTGGGCGACATACTTTCGAGCAATGTGCCCATGCTGCAGTTCATGCGCTCGCTCGGATTTACCATCAAGTCCACGGTCGACGGTCCGGAAATCCGGCGCGTGAGCAAGCGCCTGGCGCCGGCCGCAACCGAGACATGCGCCCCGGGTTCGGCGGGCGGCGCTGCGGCAGAACCGCAGACCCAGTCCTAGCGCCCGTTAGTGTTGGCGTAACAGCGCGTCGAGCAGATCCACCGCAGTATCGATTTCTCCGCTGCCGACGTTCAGCGCCGGCATGAAACGCAATACGCCGGGCCGCGGAGAATTGAGCAGCAGGCCGCGCTCCCGCGCCCGCTCCACCAGCAGAGGTCCACTGTCCGATCCCAGTTCGAGCGCCAACAACAGCCCCTGTCCGCGCACTTCCCCCAGTCCGTGCCATGAAGAAAGTTGCTCCAGGCGCAGCCGCAGATAGTCGCCTGTGCGCGCAACCTTTTCGAGAAAACCCGGCGCGAGCAATGCATGCATCACCGCGCAGCCGACCGCCGTCATCAACGGGTTGCCGTTGAACGTCCCCCCCTGGTCGCCGGGTTCGAAGCAACAAACGCTGTCGCGCGCCGCAAGTGCGGCCAGGGGTGCGCCCCCGCCCAGGCCCTTGCCCAGCGTCATGATGTCGGGTTCGATTGCGGCGTGTTCGTAAGCGAACAGCCTGCCGCTGCGTCCGATGCCGGTCTGGATCTCGTCGACGATGAGCAGCACGCCGCACTCCCGGGTCAGCGCGCGCAATCCACGCATGAATTCGCGCGTTGCCGCTATCACCCCGGCCTCGCCCTGGACCGGCTCCAGCATCACCGCTGCGGTACGCTGGCTGATCAAGCGGGCCACTGCGCCGAGATCGCCAAATGGCGCCTTCGGAAATCCCGCCACCTTGGGCTCGAACAGCGCCTCCCATTGCGGCTTTCCGGAGGCCGACATGGTGGCAAGGGTGCGGCCGTGGAAAGCGTTGTCGAAGGTGATGATTTCGAATGCCCCGGCGCGATGTGTTGCGCCCCACTTGCGCGCCAGTTTGATCGCACCCTCGTTCGCTTCCGCGCCGCTATTGCAGAAGAACACCTGATCGAAGCAACTGTGCTCAGCGATGAGCCCGGCCAGACGTGCCGCGGGTTCGTTGTAAAACGCCGGGCTACAGTTGACGAGGCGCTGCGCCTGCTCGCCGAGCGCCTGAGTCAGCTCCGGCGGCGAATGTCCGAGGCAGTTGCTGGCCCAACCCTGGACGAAATCGAGATAGCGCCGTCCGGCATCATCGACGAGCCAGGAACCGGAGCCTGAAACGAACACTTGCGGCGGCCGCTCGGCGACCCGCATCAGTGCACTGAATTGATCTGATTGCATGCTTTTCTCCTGCGTTTGCATTCGACGAAAACAAAAAAGCCACAGGGTGTCTGTGGCCTTTTCTCAATGGCGCCGGGTTGCTCAAACCCGTCGTCGCACCGATCGCCCCAAAGGGATTTCCTCGGGTCGCCGAACGCACAGACGTCTCCCTCCGTTTCGGGATCGACGTCGGAGCAGTGAAAATGTATTCATGCCTGGAGTGTGCGATTGAACGCGCTGCCTGTCAATATCGACTTATCGCGACGACTTATCGTGACCAGCCGGCTTGCGGCGCGCATGCTCATGTCTTCCGGGGTTTACTCAGCGAGCCCGCCAGGCGCGCCACCACCTCGCACAGTTCATCGGCGGTATTGGGCTTGTAGACCAGTTCGATTACGCCTGCAGCGGGCGCTTTGGCGCGCAATTCCTCGGTGATGTAGCCCGAAGCAAGCGCCACCTGCAGTTCGGGACGGATCAGGCGCAATTCGCGCGCCACGTCCAACCCGGACATGCCCGGCATGTTGTAATCCGTGATGGCCAGATCGAATTGGTCGGGGCCATCGCGCACCGCCGCGATCGCCGCGCCCGGATCAGTGTAGCCGCTCACGCGGTAACCTTTGCGCTGCAGCAGGCGCGTCATCAGGAAAACGATCGATTCGTCGTCATCCACGTAGAGGATGTGCTTTCCTTCTCCGTTCTGAACCGGCGCCTCGCCGCCGGTATCGGGTTCGAATTCTCGCGACTTAGAACCTGGACGGAATGCGGAACCTGTAAATTCCTCCGGTTCTGCCGGAAAATAGATGCTGAACGTCGTGCCTTCGCCGACACTGCTGCGAACTTCAATGCTCGCGTCATGATCCTTCACGATGCTGTGCACCACCGACAGGCCCAGGCCTGTGCCCTCTCCCACCGGTTTCGTCGTAAAAAAAGGCTCGAAGATGCGCGCGCGCGTCGCTGCATCCATGCCGCAACCGTTGTCGCGCACGCTCAGGCACACGTAGCATCCCGCGCGCAGATCAACGCGTTCACCGCTCGACCGGCGCTCGTTATCCAGTCTGGAAGTTTCGCTCACCGTCCGCTGCTCCAGGCGGATCTCGATCACGCCCGGGCGCCCCTGCCCCTGCAGGGCCTGCCACGCGTTGCCGCACAGATTGAGCAATACCTGCTGAATCTGGTTCGCGTCGGCCAGCACCGCCGGAACACCGGCCGCGCACTCGACCCCCAGACTCACCCCCGCCGGCAGCATGGCGCGCAGAAAGCGGGTCGACTCCTGCACCACGGATTCGATCGATATCACTTTGCGCGCCAGCGTCTGGCGCCTGCCGAATGCAAGGATCTGCTGCACCAGTTCCTTCGCCCTGCGGCTCGCTTTGCGAATTTCCTCCAGGCTCTCCCGTGCCGGATGCCCAGGACCGACATCCTCGCTCGCCAGTTCCGCGTTGCCCATTATGGCGGCGACGATGTTGTTGAAGTCGTGCGCCACACCCCCGGCAAGCGTTCCCAGCGCCTCCATTTTCTGCGATTCGCGCAGTTGCGCTTCGAGCTGAGCGCTCGCGGCCTCGGATCGCCTGCGCTCGGTTATGTCGCTGAAGGAAAAAACCCTGCCGAAGATCTGCTCCACGCTTCGTGCTGGCATCGATCTGCGTTCCAATATTCGGCCATCGGCCAGATACAACACGTCGAAGGTTTCGCCGTCAGCCGCGGGCGAGATCGCCGCCAGCCTTGCCTGATAGGTGCCTGGGTCACCCAGGAGCCCCGCCATGAAGCCGAATATCAGACTGTCGTCGTGCTGGAGCAAGAGGGCGTCCGGCAGCCCCCAGATCCGCGAAAAACGCCGGTTCATGTTGATGATGCGACCGGCGCGGTCGACCAGGAGAATACCTTCTGCCGTCGCCTCCAGCGTCGCGCGCAGTCGGGAGGTCACGTCGGCAAGCTCATCCTCGATCTGCCTCCCGCGATCGAGCGGCTCGGCCCGCACGACCAGCCAAGGCCGGTCGCCGTCGGCCACCCGCGACACCGTCTTGACCGCCAGCAGGGTTTCGCCGTTTGCGCAAAGGTAGTTCGCTTCGATTCCCTGCAACTCAACCGGCCCACCCTGAAGCACCTCCTCCCAGTAAAAAACATCTGCCAGGGCACATTCGATTTCCCTGATGGAACGCCCGACGAGCTCGTCGCGGCGGTAGCCCAGGAGATGCAATGCCGGTTTGCTTGCCTCGACGATCAGCAGCGAAGACGGATCGACCAGCAGCAGAATTCCGCTGGAATGATCGAGCAGGACCGATTCGAGGCCGGCACTCATGCCTGCTCCTCGGCGACCGGCGCTTCGCTGTCGAAGAAATAGGTTATCCGCCTGCGCGGACTCAGGTAGGCATACACGGCGGGAGGCAGCTGTGCCGGCCGCAGGCTGCGGGAAATGCTCACGCCCGCCGTCCTGTCCAGGTCGAGCATGATGGCTTCATGCTTCGGCACCCCTTCGTGGTACAGCAATATCCAGGGCCGCAGCGCTTTTTGCGGATTGACCGAGATCACCATACCTAACGCGTCGTTGGAAAGCTTGACGATGGTACCGGGAGGATAGACACCCAATTGGCGGATCAGCAGCTGGAGAACCTGGGCATCGAATTTGTCCTTGCGTCGCGCAAAGATAAGCGACAACGCCTCGTGCGGAGTCATCGCCTGGCTGAACAGGACCGGGTTGCAGAGATTGTCGTAATAATTGACCAAAGACACAACGCGGGCGAGCGGCGCAATCTGTTCCAGTCTTAGACCATGCGGATAGCCCGATCCATCGGCCAATTCGTGATGCTGGGCAATGATAGACATGGCCTCCGGGGCGAGTTCAAGCTGCTTGCCGATACTCACGCCGTATTCGACATGGTTGGCATACAGTTCGCGCTCGGCTCTAGTGTGCTCTTCCGGATTTTTTTTCAAAACCCGGTCCGGGATTTCGCTTTGGCCAATATCGTGGAGCAATGCGCCGGTACCGAGGAGATGCGCCTGCTCAGAACCCAGATTGAGCCCCTTCACCAGCATCATGCTCAGTATCGAAACATTGAGTCCATGCAAATAGGCTTCCTCGCCGCCGCATTTCTCGCCCATGACGTGCAAGGACACATCCGCGCGCTCGAGGAACACCGACGCCATTTGATGCACCAGGCCATCCAGTTCTTCCATCACCTCATTGCGGCGCGGCAGAATATTCCTGGTCAGCTTGCGCGCGATGCCGGCCGCCTTGATAAAGGCTTTTTCCGTCTGCGCCACTGTCCGCCGATGTTCGCGCAGATGCCGTGCCTGCCTTTCTTTTTCGGCGACGGCTGGGTCGCCGGGCGCAGCCTTCTGCTCTGGTCCTCCCGCAGCAGGTTGTGCAAGCGTGGCTCTTGTGGCAGATAGGGGTTCGGCGGAAAGGCCGTCGCTGCGCTCCGGATCATAACGAAAACGTTCTACGTCGAGCGCGCGAAGCCCGACTATCTGCTCTTCGGAGGAAATCCTAAAGCTGTTCAGCGTAAACGGATGCAGAAACCAGGGCAAATCGATATAGACGTACATCCCGATCCGAAGTTGATCGGGAGACACGTGATGCAACATCGGATCGCTTTTTTTATTGTTGGGCGGCATGGGAATCAGGTGCTTCTGGGTTCACCGGTCCGTAAGAATAATGCCCGCAGACACTGAAAAACTAACTCGCAAATAGGTTTTTCCTCTCACTTCGCCCTGCTTCCCGCGTGGCCGCGGCCTGCAGGACTCTCCACATCGCAATATTAACGGCAAAATCGCCGCAATCCTTGAGCTACCCCGAGAATTCTAACGCTGATTGCAGCCACGCAAAAGCAGCGCTGCACCCGGTTGCAGCGGCTACAACACGCCAAATTGTTCAAGGGTATGCCTTAGGCCGCCCGCGCCGACGAACTGTTCCGCTGGCAGGCCGCAGCCGCGTGCAGCCGTGACGTACTCGGCCACGTCATCGAAGTAGATCATCCTGGTTCCCGGCGCGCACAGGCCGATCGCCCGCTTGAAAATCTGCTGCGCCGGTTTGGCATGACCGACTTCGTAGGAAAGGAGCACGCGGCCGAACTTTTGCAGCAAGCCGTAATGGCTGCGAATGTATTCGATATGCAACGGATCGGTGTTCGACAGCAGCATCAGGTTGGCTTTGGTTGCAATTTGGTCCAGCAGTGCCGTCACCTCCTGTTTCTTGGCGAATATGTCGCACCAGATTTCCACAAACTCGGCGTATGGCAGTCGTACGCCGACGGCGGCGCAAAAGCGCGCGGCGAATTCCCGCGGACTCAGGCGGCCGGTGTCGAAGCCGGCTTTGTCCTCGCCATGCGCGATGGCTTCGAATATCGCCGCAGCCGGCGCGCCGCCCGCCTCTTCCAGACGCTTGCAGGCGCGCAGAAAATCGACACTGACCAGCACGCCACCCATGTCGAAAATGACGGTCGGACGGGAATCGGTCTTGGCTGCAGTCAAGTTCTTTCCCGCCGTCAGCCGAAGTAAGCCGCGCGCACTTCCGCATTCTCAGCGAGTTCCTGCGCCGTGCCGGAAGCCACGGCCCTGCCCTGGGACAGCACGTAGCCATGATGCGCGATCGCGAGCGTCTGGTGCACGTTCTGCTCCACCAGCAGCACGGTGATGCCAAGTCCGTTGATGCGCTGAATGACGTGGAAATTTTCCTTTACCAGCAGCGGCGACAATCCCAGCGATGGCTCGTCGATCAGGAGCAGCCTGGGCTTGGCCATCATGCCGCGTCCAATCGACAGCATCGCCTGCTCGCCGCCGGACATGGTGCCGGCAAGCTGCGCCGCACGCTCCGCCAGGCGCGGAAAAATGCCGAGCACCTCCTCCAGACGGGCGGCGATCTTGCCCGGATCCCGCTCCCGGTAAGCCCCGATGCGCAGGTTCTCGACCACGGTAAGCTTGGGAAACACCTTGCGCCCCTCGGGGATGCAGGCGATGCCGGTAGCGATGATGCGGTGCGTCGGCATGCCGGCCAGATCCATGCCGTCAAACACAACCCGGCCGCGGCGCGGCGGCGTCAGGCCCAATATGGCACGGATCAGCGTGCTCTTGCCCGAACCGTTGGAGCCGAGGATGCAGGTGATGCTCCCCGCCGCCACCGTCAGCGACACATCCTGCAGCACGTCGGCCTTGTCGTAGC
>Ga0194060_10001584_pt1 | contig 16242 bp, 16 predicted proteins | sample SepL225m_MetaG_FD_163427 | JGI IMG/M metagenome (GOLD analysis project Ga0194060, IMG submission 163427) | Anoxic zone freshwater microbial communities from boreal shield lake in IISD Experimental Lakes Area, Ontario, Canada - Sep2016-L222-5m | ecosystem: Environmental > Aquatic > Freshwater >...
CTAAAATTGACAAAGAAGCATACTATTATATAGAAACCCTGCGCAATTACAAAGAAATATTCAATGATCGGAAAAAAGCAGAAGATCTGGCTTACACAATTTTGGACAAAATACCTTGAGCCTTCTGCAAACTGGGAATCAGCATTATTCAATAAAATTGAGTTATCTGCCAATGCAAGAAAAGAGCGAGGCAATTCCGCATCAAAAGGACTATTCATCCTATCCATAATCTTGCTTTCGGCCAACTTATTCATTGTTACCCGAGATCAGTTGATACAGCACCATTCTGTTGAACCCAGCAAATACAAAACCATTGCTACCGAATTCATGATCAGTACTTCTTCTTCTAAATTTTAAACAAGATGGACATTTTCATAAAAAATAAGCTACTCACCCGATTGGTCATTGCACTGATCCTACTCAATATGGCCTTTATCGGCTATTATTTTTGGCAAGCCAGAAAAGCAGAAATCCCCAATGAAAATAAACGCGATTTCAATTCGGTATCAGCCATCCTGAAACGAGAACTTCAATTATCAGATAAACAGGTAATGGAACTGAAATTGCTCAGGGAAAGTTTTTATGAAAAAGAGACCGCATTAAGCGAATTCATTAAATCACAAAGAGATTCAATGAATCAGCAATTATTCAATACACCGGCTGATACCTTACAAACAATAGCGATAGCAAAAAGGGTTGCTGAAAATGAATACCAGATGGAGCTATTAAGAATTAAGCAAGCTCAAAAATTAAGAAGTATTTGCACCGAAACGCAGTTGGTCAAATTTCAACAACTCACTAAAGAAATCAGAGACTATTTTCAGCCCAATCCTAAAATAGAGCAAAAGCCATAGCCATATTAATGATGTAACTATACTGTAGTTTAGAAATGGCGAAATAATATTTTTTTAAGGTTAAACTTTTATAATTTTTCTAGTCTAATACAGCATGGCAAATCGTAGATTCTTTCTCCAAACTTCTATTACTGCTGTTTTCAGCATTTTTTTAACTTCCTTCCGAAAAGCTACCGAGATTTTTGATGGGTCACCTCAATATAATATCCTATTAGGCCGACCCAGTGCCAATTCAATTGTACTCAGCGTTTTGCCAAAAGATGATATTATTTTTTTTATTGAATACGGAAACAATAAAAATAATTTAACCAATAAATCAACGGAACTCCGCTTAGAGAAAAGAAAACCCATTGAAATTACCCTAAAAAGCCTTGCCGCAAATGAACGATATTATTATCGAGCATGTTATCAGTATACAGTGAATTCCTCTTTCACTAAAGACAGCATAAGAACATTTCATACACAAAGAAAAAAGGGAACAGATTTTACATTTACCATAACCGCTGATTCACATCTAGGAACAGCCAAACATTGCGATCCTGCGCTCTATCAGATAACCTTGAACAATGTAGCCAATGACAATCCCGATCTACATTTTTCTTTAGGAGATGATTTCAGGGCCTCAAAAGTTAATGAACCTGACTACAACAAAATTGAAGCGTTGTACCACACCCAAAGAGAATATTTAGGCACCCTCTGTCATTCCGTACCCTATTTCTTTATTTTAGGAAACCATGAAATGGAAGCGAAGGCTTTTTTTGATGGTACTGATAATTGTCTAGCCGCCTGGAGTGAAAAAGCTAGAACTGCCTTTATTCCAAATCCAATACCCGACCATTTCTATTCAGGCAATAAAAGACAGGATAAAAATGAAGTACTAAGGCAGAATTATTACGCGTTTGAATGGGGAGATGTATTGTTTCTCACATTAGATGTATTTTGGTACTCTAATATCTCCGCTGCTGATGAAGAAATGAGGGAACAGAATAAAGTGAAGAATGATGGTTTAACCAAGGAAGAAAGAATGAAGGAAAGAGAAAACAGAGAAAAGGAAAAGGAAGCGAACAGACTTAATAAGAACAACAAGCAGAACCATAAGGACCAATGGAATTTTACCATAGGAAAGGAGCAATACGATTGGTTAGTAAATACTTTAGAGAATAGTCAGGCCAAATATAAGTTTGTACTAGGACATCATGTATTGGGCAGTTGCAGAGGGGCAACTGAATGGGCAAATACTTTTGAATGGGGTGGTAAAAACAGACGAGGGATCAATGAATTTCATAACGAACGCCCCGGATGGAAAATGCCCATCCATGAATTATTTGTAAAAAATAAAGTGACTGCATTTTTTCAAGGGCACGATCATCTTTTTGCCAAACAGGATCTAGATGGGATAGCCTATATCACTTGCCCCATGTGCGGAGATCCAGGCTACAACACCTACAATAGTGAAGCGTACTTAACGGGCGATAAATTGAGTAATACCGGTCATTTAAAACTGTTGGTGTCTAAAAACGAAGTAGAAATGCATTATATAAAAGCAGTACTGCCAAAAGATGAAATAGCACAAGGAAAAAATGCGGCAATTGCCTACAAATTAAAATTCAAGGCTTAACCACTTCATTAGTATTAATACAATGCATTTATATAAACAAATTTATACCCTGACTGTGCTGTTATTGCTGCTAAGCGAAAATGCAGCTGCGCAAAAAGACAGGGCGAATAATTCAGATATGAAAGAAGCAGGAATATTTTATACTGATATTCCAAGCCATCCGTACGATTTGATTGTTAGTCGCCCTACCCTACATTCAGCAACCATTAGTATTTTAACCAATACCTTGCTCACCGGCCATATCCAATACGGGGTAAATAGCAAGTGGCTGGATAACAAAACAGATGAATTTTCATGTACAGCCGGCATAACGGTTTTCATTCCTCTAAAAGCATTGCAAGCAGACAAGCGGTATTATTACCAGTTTGTATACCAGCAAGCCAATAACGAACATGAAGGGCAATCCACACTCAATTTTTTCCATACTGCCCGTGCAACAAGCAGTGATTTCAGCTTCACACTACAGGCGGATTCACATTTAGATGAAAATACAGACACTTCAATGTATCTGAAAACACTACAGAATATGGTAGCTGATTCTGCAGATTTCTTAATTGATCTGGGAGATACCTGGATGAGTGATAAATACAAAACGGACTATCATCAGTCTTTGAAACAATATATAGCGCAACGTTTCTACCTGGGTGCTCTGTGTAAATCTTCCTCCTTATTCCTAACCTTAGGGAACCATGATGGGGAGTTTGGACTGCAGCAACGGAAAAAGAATGCAGATAATATTTGTAATTGGTCAACGGCCACGCGTAAATCCTATTATGCAAATCCAATCCCTGATGATTTTTATTCCGGGAATATTGAAAAAGAGCCAATCGTTGATAACCCCGAAAATTATTATGCCTGGGAATGGGGAAATGCTTTGTTTATTGTGCTTGACCCATTTCGCTATACGAACGGCAATAAAGACCCTTGGGATAGAACATTAGGAGAACAGCAGTATCGGTGGCTAAAAAATACGCTTGAACATTCTAAAGCGCATTTCAAATTCGTTTTCATTCATAATCTTGTTGGAGGCATAGATATTAAAGGAAAAGGCAGGGGTGGCGCTGAAGCTGCTAATTATTTTGAATGGGGTGGCACTGATACCAATTCAGTTAATACATTTTCAAAGAAACGGCCGAATTGGGAAATGCCCATTCATCAATTATTGGTAGCCAACAAAGTGAATATAGTTTTCCATGGCCATGATCATTTTTTTGCAAAACAAGAAAAAGATGGAATCATCTATCAGTTGGTACCCCAACCCGGATCAAATCGGTATGGGAATGTGAGAACAGCAGAAGAATATGGTTATCGAACAGGAACAATTTTTAATACTCCTGGTTATTTGAAAATTGATGTTTCACACAATAAAGCAATTATAAACTATATACAAAGCAGTGGCGACCTTAAACACAAGAACAAAGACATTATATACTCCTATATCATTGAATAAATAAATGAATATGAAATTGAAATCCCTACTTTTATTTTGCAGCATGAGCTATGTTGCCGAAATGATGGCGCAACAACCTGAAGACCCTACACCAAAAAGAAAAAATGACCATGGCGCCTATACCATTGAGCAAGCTATATCAGACAATGCACAATTGTACACCATTAGTTTTAATAGTCTGGCCTTCATCACTGGCAATTATGGTGCGGATTGTTTTTTCCCACCGGGTAAAGTAGCCGATTTCTTTGGCTTTCAATATATGCGCGACAATGACAGCAATAAGATGGGCCACAATACTGATTTTTTGACCAAAATTGCTACCAATGTGATCAGCATATTACATGAGGACCAGCTTAATAAAATGATCGCCCTGGCAAAAGAACAGGAAGAAATATATACCGAATTTGCAAAAAAGCGGATGGTGCTCATTAAAGCCTTCCGGCTATCCTTAGAGGGCAATATTCCTAAAAATTCAAAAGGACTGAATAAAGATGCGGTGATAAACTATTGCAGTGAATTATATGCTCTCGATGGCACATTAAGTTATCGAAGAGCAGAAGTGATTGGTGGTATCGTTAGTTCCCTATCTCCAGAACAGATACAGGCTATGGATAAATTAAATTTTAGAAATTCTAATAGCTGGCCTATGCTGCCCGAAACACTGCACAAAGAATCTATGTCACACCGAGCCCATGTAGGCGTAATGACCTATGCCAGTGAATTATTCAGCTGGTACAAAGGATCGCTAAAGGCTGATATTTATTTTTGTCCGGAAAGACATGGCACCTATTTTGGAGGATTTTATTTAAAGGATTATCCGGCCATGGGTAATCATGGCTATTCGATAAGCACGTCTTTAACCGGAGATGCCGGAAAAGCATTTTTAGAAATTCTAAATCCGGAACAAAGAGAGATAGTGAAAAATCTTATTCCTTTACAAAAAAATAATTTGTTAGAGATCGTAAAGATCCGAACCTCAGTTTCCAACTTGTTACGTAAGTTTTTATCTGGGGGGAAAGCAGACCGATCAGAAGTGATTGAACTGGTTAAGAATTATGGTAAGCAAGATGGTGAACTGTCGTGGAATATGGTTGATGTACTTACCCGGATCAATCAACAACTTACCCCTGCCCAAAAGGAAAAACTAAAAAAATTAAGAAACCTGGAGATCTTACCTACTGGCGCCTTTATTTTCTCGGATCCTATAAGTTTACCGGAAGATATAGACTGCAAAGGTTTTTTCTGAGTGTATAATGAGTGTCTACCCCCCTGATTCTTGATCAAGAATAATATTCTTCCCATAAAAAACCTTCTCATTTTGTGAGAAGGTTTTATCGTGCCCTTTGATAGGCGAAGTACGAACTTTTTGGTAGATGATATAAACAGTATTTTAAACTATTAAATCAAAAAGCCGATCTCAATGATCGGCTTTGTATGTTATTTCCAAAAATAACTTGTGCCCTTTGATATGGTCCGTGAAGATACTAGCCGAGTCTAAGAAAAAATCTGAATTTCTCAATTAAAAATGGCTGTTTTGAATAAATTATAGGCAGTAACTTTGTGTAGCCAATTTGTATCGCATTTTTCAGCCTCAATCGAAATACTACGATCTGTTGATTTTTAATTTTAACTAATTAGTGGAAATTTCGTTTTTACAGCCCCCACTTGACCTGTAAAAATAGCCCCCAGTAAGATTTCATTGAAATACACTGTACAAAAGGATTTCAAACTTATTTTTATGGGGGCTGGCAAAAGTGATCTTGAGGGGGCTAGGAGACTGAAATTTCCATTTGCACCTTCAGTGCTTTTTTCTTGATTTTCCATCTTTTTTAAATTTTAATTATTACTTTTGTTTCGCAAGCAAAAATAGATAATAACTTTCAATTTGAAAGTAATATCTAAAATAAATTGCATTTTGCAAGTAAAATTAATATTCACATAACATGGATTATAAATTTCGGTGCGAGTGCCCAATCACTTCAGCCCTTGATATTTTGGGGGATAAATGGGTATTGGTCATCATTAAGCAAATGCTTATAGAGGATAAGAAGACGTTCAAAGACTTCACGGAAAGCGATGAAGCCATTGCTACTAATATTCTTTCTTCCAAACTTAAATGTCTTGAAGAATTAGGGATTATAACCAAAACTCAGCTTCCTGCTAATAAAAAAACTAATCTTTACCTATTAACTGAAAAGGGCTTGGCTCTAACTCCAATTATTGTTGAATTGTCTATTTGGAGTGATGAAAATGTGAGGGAATTAAATTCAATTATGAGAGATAGTCCTGAAATAGCAATAATGAAAAGTGATAAGAATGCTTTTATTAAAATGATACAGGATACCTATAAGTCAAAGACTGAAAAGTTTTATTAACGGTTTCTTTTTCTTGTCCCGTTTGGTGTGTCCTCTATGCTTGCCGCTAACGGTCGAGGCTATATGCAGTAAGGGATTGCGGGCTACTTTCCTGTCCACCGACACGAAATTTTATGCGGGGCAGAATGCTTGAATTACCTCTGAAACCCTTATTGCATATAGCCTTTGTTACCAACTGGCCTTCTTTCATTTCAAGCGACATACCTTTAATATTTTCAGTCTGTTCTGACATTCCGTTGTTGTCCGTTGGGTTGTGCGTTTGCAAAGTTTTATTTTTCTTTAAAAGGGGAGATTTTTTGTTTTTTGCGGGTTGGCAAAGCAAGCTCTTTTGCAAACTTTGGTTTGCGGGATGGCATTTAGCGGTTTGCAAATGTGCTTGCTTTACGTCCGGCATTGTTTAGTTAAATTTTCCTGTTATTTGTGAAATATCAAAGTTTCCATTAATTTCTTGAACTTCAATTTTCCCAAGTAAGATGTCAAAAAAGAAATTCCTAATTTTATCAAAGGTCAAAGTAATAGGTTCTCCTTTGGAATTAACACCCAAGTCATAATTTTTAAGTAATTGAGAACCCAAACTTGCTGCTGTTAGTAAGAAATGATTTTGAAATTTGTCCATGTCCAATAAGTCAGCAGCCAAAACTTTACCAACAACAGTATAACTCCTTAATGTTTTCTGAGTTTCTTCATTTGTAAGTGTTGTCTTAACTTCGTCAAATTCAAGATTCATTTCTATTTTACCTGAATTAGCTGTCTGTTTCATGCCTTTATAAAGTGAACCTAAATCAGCTAAACTTAAATTGAAGAATTTTGTACCTGGTATCATTACAATTTTCTCAATTGAAAAAGCACTTGGCAATAATAACCAAACTGCTTGTGAAGCCTTAATTGACGGAGTATTAAAAGTACCAACAATTGAATTTGTAATGTCAATATTTTGAGTTGCAAATACGCCACCAATAACAACGCAATTCTGTAAAATAATTTCATCAGCGTAAATACTTCCTGCCACAAACGCATTGTAAAGCGTAACACTTTTCGCATTTATGTCTGAATAAAACATAATATTACATTTTGGTGCTCTGGAAACAATGGAGTTAGCTGAGCCAACGCTCTTTTTGAAAGAGATATTGCCAGTTGCTTCACTGTTTACATACAATTCAAGTTGCGTAAAAACTGCACCTTTAATTTCAGAATCACCTTGTTGAATTTCTAGTTTATGGGCATAAACTGCACCCTCAATAACTGAGTTTCCTTGAATTGTTATGGTTCTGTCAAGTTCAGCTATTTTTTCGGGTAATATTGAGCCTTTCACCAAGTTATCTTTAAGTTGGATATTAGTCTCATTAAAACGAAGTTCTTTTAATTCATTCATATTTTTAAGTTTTAAATGTTTTGAAAATTAATTACTTTCATTGAGCCAAGATTGGCTATTTTCTGAATCATCTCTTTGACTCTTACAGCATGTTGGTCACCAGAAGAATAAGACTTATTTAACTCAGAGTTAAAATACAAATTCAAATTGTCATTATATTCCTTGGGAATGGCACTCCATGAATTTGAAGTTTCAGAGAATTGTTCAATTATTTCGCTTTTCTTAGTATTTTCTTGTAAGGCAGTTAAAAATGTTGGAATAAACAAATTCTTACCAATCTGATTTTTTTCGTTATTTGTTTCAATGAAACAAACAGGAGAAAATTTTTGATTATCGGTATTCTCATTCAACATACATTGTTGAATAGTATTGTTTAACTTTTTCTGCTGCCACAAAAAGACTTTTGCTTGATTTAATGTGTCTAAAGCTCTTTTCTTCGCAATTGAAGTGCTAATTTTTGTGTGTAAATTTCCACATTCACCGCCAAGAATGGCTGCTGTATTTACCATGTCATTTTCAGAAGTTCTTTTGTTCTGACTATCCGTTTCTTTTTTAAAAACAAATGTTGGTTTATCTAATTCATGAACCCGATTTGATAATTCATTATTTAAATCATCAAAAATCTTAACATAACGACTGGAAATCCTGTTAAAATCTCCTTCCATTTGTTTCTTCTTTGAAAGGCATGATTGAGCTAATTCTTTCAGGTGCATTAATTGAGCGTCAATATTCTGTGATAGTTCAGCCACTTGCTGACTAATTTCAGAACGGATATATCCAAAAAAACCTGAAATGATTGTACTTGCAACCTTTTTGGAGTTTTTATCAATTGAAACTAGTTGTGCAGCTTCAGTAGCTACAACAGCTCCAGTAAGTAAGTTGACATTTGTATTGCAATTTTCAACACTATTATCAAATGGATTAGTGTCAACATTGATATTTACATCTACTTCTTCGTATTCTGTCCCGTTATAATGAGCCGTTCCTGACCCACCATTTTGAGAAGCTGGATAACTGTAGCTAACTGAACCTGAATAATGCACAGCTATCCTTTCTCTATAATTTCTAGTGTAACTCATATTTTTATCATTTAAATGGTTTGGAAATTATTAGATTGAAACAATTGCATAGCCAAATCCTTTACCCTTTGTGCTTTAGATGAAGAAGTGAGTAATTTACTAAACTCACTTTTAATTTCAGAATTTGGAGCTGACTTTTGGGACCATTCAACATTATTTATTTCAGCATAAGCAGAATTCTGAATTGCAGATTTTGAGAAATTATCTAACTCAACATCAGAAATAATTATCTCTATATTCTTGCTATCAGTTTTATCTCTGTTACACTCACAAATTACAATAGGTATAAAAATTGTTGCAGTTTCCGTATATCTGTTGTCATTAATAAGGATTTGGTCTGTAAGTTTTTTCTGAGTATTCATTTCAAAAAGAAAACTTCTCATAGAGTTGATTACATTTAGTCCTTTGTGTTTAATATTTGAAGCAACGATTCTCTGACTTAATGAAATCGATTCTAACTGTGTTATTGGTATTGTTGCTGTCAGATATTTAGTTCTGTTAGAAACTTTATCAACTTCTTTAATTGCAAAATCAATTGTTGGCTTGTCTAGCTCAAAAACTCTTTGTTTTAGATTTGCATTAAGTCCATTAAAAAGTTTACCATATCGCCCTGCAATCATATTGTAATCACGTTGCATTCTGTTTTTAATGCTTAATAAAGCATTTTTTTGCTGAACCAGTTGCATTAAGTGAGAATCAACATCGCTTTGCAGTTTAGCCATCTTCTGCGATATTTGGGAGCGTATTAGTGAATAAAACCCCTTATTCACGTTGTTGCAAACATGATCGGCTGCTTTTTCTTCTGCGAAAATAACAGCGGTTTGCATAGCTACAACGGCACCAGTAGTTGCGTTCACATGATGCGAAACGCTTCTGATTTCGTCTGCCATTGGCTTTGTATCTACCGTATAATTAAATGTTGCCATAATTTTTAAATTTAAATGAGTTTAATTATTTGTTTTATTATCGTCCTCATCTTCATCCTCGTTAGCATTTTCTTGTGCTTCAAGTATTGCTGATATGGCTTCATCTCTGTCAAATTCTTCCATTGGTTCAATGTCCAATTTATTCATGATGTCTGCTAGTTCCGAATCTGAAAATTCTTCAAGTTCCTCTTCTGTGTAAATTTCATCTTCTGATTCCTGTTCTTCATCACTTTCCTCTTCATCTGCTTCCAAGTTATCTTCACTATTTACATCATCGGATACTTCTTCTTCATTTGCAATTACATTTTCTTCATCAGAACTCAAATTGGCAATGTTTTCATCAACTACATTTTCAATGTTGGAAGAATTGTCAAGATTATCATTACTTTCAATTTCCTCAACATTAGTTGGTTCAGAAACTAAATCTTCGTCAAGTTCTCTCAATGTGTTTTTTGCGATGCTTGGTAAATTTAGTGAGATATGATCATAAGTAATGTCTTCAATATTCGGTTTTGGAGGCATTTCAGAAGTTTTAGCAAACAATGGGTTTACTGTAATTAATGGTTTTCTTCTTTCGTCAAGCTCATGAACTTCGCTACTTGCAACTGCAATATCTTTTGAATTACCATCTCTTAGTAAAGCATCATAATAATCAATATGCTCAAATTTACCTGCCTTAACATCAATATCCTCTTTTAGACGTTCCATATAGCTCTCAAAATCCATTTGAACATTTTGGAATTCTTTAGATTGTAATTCAAATGCCGCAAATACTTCTGCTGAATTTACAGTAGCAGTAACAACGGTTGAATCAAGCGAGCCACCAGACTGAGCCATGCTATCTTCTGTTTTCTTAAGGGAAGTTAATGTATTGTATGCTGCCACATAATCTCTTAAACTGGCACGCATTAAATTGATTAAGTCTGCACTTTCAGCCCGATTTCTACCGTAAAAATCTTCTGTGTCTTGATGCCATTTGTTTAAGAAACTTATTTTTTGGTCTTTTATATGATTGTAGATTTTTAATCTTTCAATTCTTGTCTCATTCATTAAATTTTGAACAATAGGTGCAACAATTTCTTCATGAATTTGATGTACTCCGAATGGGAAATTAGTTGTACTTCCATCCTCTGCCGTCCAAGTATCTGAAAGTAAATTGTATCTAACTTTTGAACTTTCTTTTAATTGGAAGGGAACATAATCACTTACCGCTTCGGCATAATTGAAATTTTCATTTTTTATTCTTTCAATTTCAGATGCTTCTAATACTGGAGAATAGTGATTATAAGGTGATTTTAAGATTTTATAAAGCACCTTGTTTGATTCAAATACGATTTTGTCTGTAGAAGCTACTTTAAGTGCTGAAATTGCTTGAACAGAATTAGCCATTGTAATCATTAAACCTCTTAATACATCCTCAAATTGAGCAGTATGTCTTGAAAGTGAATCTTTAAGTTTGTTCAATTCTTGAAATTTAGCAATGTCATCCTTGTATTTTTCAGTATTAAAAACTTCAAAAACTGGCGAACCTTCGGGAACTTCATTTGTTGAAAATTCTTTTAAGAAATTTAAATAACTACTCTCATTTGCAACCAGAGGTAATGAAACAGAGGTAACATCTAAATCATCCATGCAGTATGAAATAGTCCGCAAAGACCTTTCTAATTTTCCAAAATAATCATGTTGGTTAATTTGTTGCATTGAAGTAGAATATTGTGCGGTTTCAATCTCTTCAATTTCAACAGATGTTTCTACCAAAGGAGCTTGAGCTGACAAATTTTCCAAAGCAGAAATAGTTTCAATTAACAAATCATTTTGTTTTGACAGTTGCAATTTTACTTCTGATTCCTCAACCATGCCTGTATGGTCAACAATAAAGCTTTTATTTTCATATTTTATCTGGTCTGCGACTGGCACATAAGCAACGCCCAATTTGCTCACTTTGTAATCACGGAAAATTTCCTTGTGAAGTTTTTTGAACTCATTTATTCTTTCATCAAGTGCGGTGATTTGTTTTATTAAGCCATTTTCTTTTATCATAAAGTAGATAAAAGGAATTATCAAAATGCAAAGCACCCATTTCCATAATTTGGCTTTTGCCAAATCCTGATTTAAAACGCTTTTTTCTTCTTCGAGTTTCGCAATTTCTTTTTCAATGCGTTCCTCTTCTTGAACTACTTTTTCAGCCATTTGCTGATAATAGTTGAATAATATTTTCGCTTGGTCTTGGAAAATATTACTTGTTTCCGGAAATATTTTACCTTTCATACTGTTTAAATTTTAAGATTTATATTAATTGGAGAAAACTTGTTTTCTTTCTTTCAAAGTGCGGTTACAATTCTGAATGTTGTCGTTTATTTTTTCGAGATTCAAAGGAATATCAAAAAAACATTCGTTTAATGCTCTCATTTCTTCAACAAACTTTGCTTCAAGTTCAAAAGCATTGCTATTATTGCATGGGGAAAGAAAACGGAGATTCTCCTGCAAATCATTTAATTTTTTAATAATGTCTGTTGGAATATTTTTCATCTGATCAATTTTTAGCTGAACTTCTTTAGTCGCTTTTTTCATTTCATCAATCCTGTCTCTATTTTGTTTTTCCTCAACATAGACTTCTCGAACTTTATCTGATGAAGAAAAAGCCATAAAAAACCCTAATAGTAAAAAGAAAAATAAAATCCCATGAATTATGATTTGGTTTGTAAAATGAATAGGTTTTACTGAATTGAATACTACCATTACGCCAATAGCAACAATCATGTAGAAAAAAGTGAAAAACCATCGTAAACCTATTGAGCCAATTGTTTTTTGCGATTTGTCTTTAAAATTAACCCATGGAACAATAATGTCAATAAACAGAAGACAGTAAATTAAAGAACTCACTACAATATTTAATGTGAGTATTTCAGTTTGAACATTTCTGCCAAAATGCAGAAAACATAAAATAAGTATGGCTTCGCCAAATATGACGAGCAATAGCGAAAATATTTTTTTAGCATTCATAATATTTAGATTTTAGTTATTATCTTTTTTGTCCACACTTGGGACAGAATTTAATTGTTGGTGCTAATGGAGTGCTGCATCGTGAGCATTTATCATCGGCTTGCTGTTTGCCGCAATTGCCACAAAAACTACTACCAGCAGCAAGTGGCGTATTGCAATTAGTACACAACGTAGTTTCACTTTGTAACTGAGTTCCACAACTCACACAACGTTTTGCACTTTTGTCATTATCTGTTCCGCATTTTGGGCAAGCATCATAAGAGTCGCCACAATGAGGGCAGAAACGGTGAGAACTTGGAAATTTCTTTGAGCAATTTGAACAATAAACTTCCCTTATTTGATTTACAGGTTGTACTGTACCTCCTTGTTGTCCTTGATTAGTACTTCCGAATGTTGGCTGATTATATTGAGGATTCATTACTCCACCACTAGCACCGCCTAAGCCCCCCATCATATTCGTTGCAATTACAGCTCCCATTATCCCAGAATTGCTATTAGCTAAACCGTCAACGGCATCTTTTGCAACGTCAAAAGCTTTTTCTTGTTGCCATGTATAACCACCAATAGATTGAGCACTTTGTCTTGATATTGCATCTAAAACCCTTCTCCCAACTTCAGTTGTACTGTCAACTTCAATACTTGTAACATAAAATTTTGTCAGTTCTAAACCTAGATTTTCCCAAAATGGAAGCATAATGGTTTTCAAATGTTCTGAAATATTATCTAGATGTGCTGATATTTGCTTTAGTCCTATTTTATTATTTATCATGAACTGCAAAATCGTAGATTTTGTTTTTGTAGAAAATTCTCCAAAAAATTGGTCTGTTAGGTCATTTTGGTCAAATGAATTCTTAGTACCAACAATCTTAATAAGAAATCTTTCAGCATCAGTAATTTTTAAACCATATCTACCATTTGAAATAAGAGGAATACCTGTGTTGTAGTCAGCATCATGAATGTCCATTCTGTCTATCGACCAATCAATATTGTAAGGTTGTAATTTATTTACAAACCAAACTTCTGCTGTGAATGGATTTTTACCACCAAATGGCAAACCGTATAAACTTCTAAGAATAGGTAAGTTTTCGGTATTTAAGGTATGCTTGCCTGGACCGAATTTCCCAACAATTTGCCCTTTTGAGAACAAAATTGCTTCTTGCGATTCTTGCACAATAAGCTGGGTATATGTGCTAAGATTTGTCTCAGGAAACCTATAAGCATATATGGTTTGATTTCCTTGAGGAGTCCAACGTACTAGATCAATTATTGCCATAATTATTTAATTTAGGAAGTTTATACTTGTGAATTTAATTTCTTCATGTGGGTGAGCAAGAAATGGCTCTTTGACTTTTGCGAAGCGTTGGCTTGTGTGTCGGGCAAAAGGCAATGTGCCATTTGTGTGATGGCTCTTAAAAAAGAAAAAATGTGTGTCGGCAAAAAATAAAACTTTATCGGGTCGGCAGGTGTGGTCGGCAGTCATTCCGATTTGTCTTTCTTTTCTGTCTTTGTAAGTCGTCTTGTCAATTTTCATGTCGCTGTCTTTTTTCTTAGGCTTGTTGGTAACGGTTGGCGGGTTTAAGAAGTTGGGGGGTTCGGAGCTAAAAACTGTCAACCAAGCACAAATGCTGATGCGAGGTAGAATGTTCAATTAACCACTGAACCCCCAATTTCTTTAAACCCGCTGTTATGGGCTGGTTTTATTTATTCAGTTTCCCAAGTCTAGCGGTTGTTTTAACCTTTGTTATTTTTGTAATGAAACCAATACCAAGCACTGGTTTGAAAACTTTAGTTTCATATTGAGGGTAAAATACAACATCATAACCAGGATTACCATTCATCAATTCGTAAAGAGAATAATTTGCTGTCTTGTCAGCAACAAAATTACCAATTACAGGAATACTTGCTAAACTAATTGACGCAGCAGCAGCACCACCTTCAACTACACCAGTTTTTTTCGTAAATAGTCTAGCGAAATCGATACCAAGTATTTTTACAGAAGTAGCTTCTGCCGTTACTTGCTCTGATAAAGAAAAATCACTTTTGTTTAGATTAACACGTGTGTTTGGCTCTCTCATACTATGATTTAGAGTTGTACAACTTGAGAATGCTGCAATTACAGCAACAAACATTACCATTTTAATTATTGTTTTTTTCATTTTGTTTTGCGTAGTCGCCACTTTTGTTTGATTATGTTCCGTTTTTTAGAGTGGGTTCTGGTCTCCACTTTTTAATCTTTCTTTTCTGTCACTTTGGGTGGTCAGCCCTTTGGCTGGAAATTTCGTTTTTACAGCCCCCACTTGACCTGTAAAAATAGCCCCCAGTAAGATTTCATTGAAATACACTGTACAAAAGGATTTCAAACTTATTTTTATGGGGGCTGGCAAAAGTGATCTTGAGGGGGCTAGGAGACTGAAATTTCCAATATCCATTATAATTATAATTTAGCGAAATTGGCAGGTTCAATTTTCCAACCTTTACTTCATAAATCGGAACATTTCGATTAGGCATTCCTTCATATAGAGTAACAGGTAATATCCCAAATTTTCCCAGAGATGCGGCTTCTGGTGATGGAGGAATCAGGCTCTTGTTAAGGTCTGGTTGGGTAGTTGTTTGAGCATACAAATTACTTCCGAAAATAAAAAGGGCTACAATAAATAATGCGTTTCTTAAAAACATCATGATTCTTTCTATTAATTTTTTAACGAATAACCTACTCTAAATAAAATTGGTTGACTATATGGAATATGGCTCCGGGAGAGGAGGTCATATAAAAGTTGCAATTTGGTAGCTTTAAACCATTTTGTATTGATGCTCATTTTCTTGGTAATACCAATTAACCCAGCTTGCTGCCATTGTGCAAAATTTTGTAGCTGGGCAATATTGTGAAACTGAGCATTGTAATTCATCTCTAAGCCCCCACTGATAAAAAATTGCTTTTTAAATTTCCAATCCATAAAGCTTCTAAAGCCAATGCCCTGGTGACTTATACTGATATGTTTAACAGAACCCAATCCCATTTTGTAACTGGCACCCACGCCTACAATGCTTTTGTCATTGATTTTGTAGCCTATGCTTAACCCTATATCTGCTGTAGAGGGAAGTAGACTATTATTTTTAGAAAACTGAAAATTGCCGCCATATTCTATTCTTTGAAAAAATGTTTTCGTTTTCTGCATATTGGGCTTGAAATCCGGTGTTTCTATATCTTTCCCTCCGGACTTAACCATCTTATCCTTTAATTGCCGCAGCTGGTCTCGTGCCATTTGCATGTTTTGGTTGAATTGTTGCTGTGCATTAGGTCCACCTGAAGCCAACCTTGCCTGAATAAGGGATTGTACATTTGTTCTGGTTTGCAATCCGGCAATGCTTTGCATAGTTGCATTTGTGCCGGAAGACCTACCGAATAATGCAGCCAGTTGGCTGTTATTTTGTTCAAACCTTTTAAAAGCAGGTATTTTGTCCAAAATTGTGTAAGCCAGATCTTCTGCTTTTTTCCGATCATTGAATATTTCTTTGTAATTGCGCAGGGTTTCTATATAATAGTATGCTTCTTTGTCAATTTTAG
>Ga0194060_10001586_pt1 | contig 16231 bp, 18 predicted proteins | sample SepL225m_MetaG_FD_163427 | JGI IMG/M metagenome (GOLD analysis project Ga0194060, IMG submission 163427) | Anoxic zone freshwater microbial communities from boreal shield lake in IISD Experimental Lakes Area, Ontario, Canada - Sep2016-L222-5m | ecosystem: Environmental > Aquatic > Freshwater >...
CCCCCCAGCCCCCTCTCCCTGAACGGGAGAGGGGGAGCGGGACGCATCCTGATGCAGAATCTCCCCTCTCCCCGTGAGGGAGAGGGGCAGGGGGTGAGGGGGCCGAGGCCGACGTTGCAACAGCCCTGCCTGCCCTGTACATGTGGTGCCACCCATGATCCAGACCTCAGCCCCCGCCAAACTCATTCTCTGCGGCGAGCACGCCGTGGTCTACAACCGCCCGGCCATCGCCCTGCCCCTGGGCAATGTGCGGGCCTACGCCGAGGCGCAGCCGGGAGCGCCGGGGGCGGGGTTGCGCTTTGTGGCCCCCGACCTCGGTGCCGACTGGGGTTTTGCCGACGACCCGCAGAATCCGCTGAACGAGTTGGCCGCCGCCGCCCTGGCCTATCTCAACGCCCCCGTACCTGACCTGACCGTCACCTTGCGTTCGGACATCCCGATTGCCGGGGGCATGGGCAGCGGTGCCGCCATCGGCGCGGCCCTGGTGCGCGCCCTGGCCGCTCACGCCGGACGCGAACTGCCGACCGCCGAGATCTCGGCCATGGTCTACGCCAGCGAGGGTCGCTACCACGGCACGCCCAGCGGTATTGACAACACCGTGATCGCCTACGAGCAGGCGATCTGGTTCCATCGCCGCCCGCCCGCGCCGCCCCTGATCACGCCGGTCGCCATCGGCGCACCCCTCACCCTGGTGGTGGGCGACACCGGCGTGCGCAGCACCACCCGCTTGCCGGTGGGTGCCGTGCGCGAACGCTGGCAGGCCGACCCGGTCGTCTACGAGGGGCTGTTCGACGCTGTAAGCGATCTCGTCGCGCAGGCGCGTGACGCCCTGGCCAGCGGGGATCGCACCGCCCTTGGCGGCATCCTCGACGACAACCAGCGCCTCCTTGCCCAGATCGGCGTCTCCTCGCCCGACCTTGAGCAGTTGATCGGCGCGGCCCGTGCGGCTGGTGCCTTGGGAGCCAAGCTCTCTGGCGCAGGCTGGGGCGGCGTGATGATCGCCCTGGCCCCGCCCAACGGCCACAGCCAGATCGCCGACGCCCTGCGCGCCGCCGGTGCCTCCCGCGTGCGCGTCGCCACCGTGCCCGCGAATGATCATATCGTTGGTTGAAACAGCCAGCTTTGCTGGCCGTTTCAACCAACGATATGTGTTTTTTAGGGCGACAGCCCCCCAAGCAGGATATAATGCCCGCATGGCAAAGATCATTGTTGCGATGAGCGGTGGGGTAGATAGCTCGCTCGCCGCCGCCCTGCTCCACGAGCAGGGCCACGAGGTGATCGGCGTGACCCTGCATCTCTGGGAGGGCGACGACGAGCGCCTGTCCGAGAGCCTCTGCTGCTCGCTGGAGATGACCGAGAGCGCCCGCCGGGTTTGCGCTCAACTCGGCGTGCCCTACTACGTCCTCAACTACCAGCGCGAGTTCCGGCGCGCTGTGATCGACCACTTCATCCACGCCTATGCCCAGGGCTATACGCCCAACCCCTGCATGGAGTGCAACCGCGAGATCAAGTTCCGCGCCCTGCTCACCCGCGCCACCCAGCTTGGTTATGCGTATGTCGCCACCGGGCACTATGCGCAGATACAGGACACCAAGCTCTACCGCGCCGCTGACATGGAGAAGGATCAGTCCTACCTCCTGTACATGCTCCAGCAGAAGGAGTTGGCCCGGCTGATCTTCCCGGTCGGCGGGTATCGCAAGGCCGAGGTGCGGGCCATGGCCGCCGCACGCGGGCTTGATAGCGCCGACCGCCCCGAGAGCCAGGACATCTGCTTTGTGCCGGGAGGCGACTACCGCAGCCTCCTGCGCGACGAACTGCCGGAAAGCCTGGTGCCCGGCCCCATCGTCGATCAGCAGGGCCACGAGGTCGGCAGGCATAACGGGCTGCCGCTCTACACCGTGGGCCAGCGCCGTGGCCTGGGCCTGCACGGCCCCGAGCCGCTGTTCGTGACCGCCCTGGACACGGCGCGTAACGCCCTGGTGGTCGGCCCGGCCACAGCGGTGATCCGCGATAGCTTTGTGGTTGAGCGGGCCAGTTTCGTGGCGGAGGACTGGCCGAGTGCGCCCTTTAGGTGCCACGTGCAGGTGCGCGCCCACGGTCGGGTCGTCCCCGCCGAGGTGACGCCCACCAACGATGGGCGGCTTACCGTGCGACTAGGCGAGTCCCTGCGGGCGATCAGCCCTGGCCAGACCGCCGTGTTCTACGCTGAGGACCGCGTGATCGGCGGTGGCATGATCGCACGGCCAGGTGTGACCCATGAATAATTTCGCCCCGGCGACCCTCTTGCTCCTGCTGATTGCCACCGCCTGCGCCGCCCTGGCCCACGTGCTGTTGGGCCGACGCTGGCGTCAACTGCCGATTTTCTGGCTGGCTGCCGTCGTCGGCTGTCTCCTCGCCTACGGCCTCAATATCCATTTTCCCCTCGATCTGCCCTCTCCCGCCGGTGTGCCTGTCCTCGAATCCGTGCTGATGGCCTGGGGCCTGCTTATTTTTGTCTCGCGTCTACGAGTGTGATATAATCGGCCCGATTGTACGGCCCTAAACCGCCCCCCAAGGTGCCAGATATTGTTTTCGGCGGGTGCCGCTGCGCCGCCGCATGCAGAGGAGCGAATCAGTGTTTAAGTGGGTTGGGATTGGTGTTGGGACGCTCACTGTTCTACTGATCGCCTTTGTCGTGGGTTCGGCGTTCGCCCCAGCGGAGTTTCGTGCGGGCACACGCGATATCTTTCTCGTCGTCGTATCGGTGTTCCAGTTGATCAGCGCGATTCTCATGATCGCCATTTTGATCGCCATTCTCTACGTGGTAAACCAGCTTAATAAGATCGCAAAGACCAACGTGATCCCCAAGGTGGACGATGCGATGATTAAGCTCAACGAGGTACTCGACAGCACCCGCAGCCTTGCGAACAATGTCCGTGATAGCGCCAGCACGGCCACGCAGACCACCACGTTTGTGGCCGAGCGCGTGGTGTCGCCGATCATCCGTATCTCTAGCCTCGTTACCGGGGTGCGCGCAGCCGCCACCACCCTCGCCCGCCGCACTGTGCCCGAGCAGGCTGGTAGCGACCAGAATAGCTAGGCTGTCGCCGCGAATCGCTGCGTGGTAGACACGATCCACGATCTTGGCCTATTCCGAGCATGTTAACTATTGTCGTAATAACCCCGAACGTGGTATGATAGCAGCGTACGTCGGCTGTCGCCATCGGCACTGCATGCCAGCGGCAGCCTCTCTGCTTCATAACGTAGGCTCCATGGACGAACAGCGATTTGCATACGGCGGTCAGGCCGTTCTTGAAGGGGTCATGATGCGCGGCCGGCGCCAAGCGACGGTCGCCGTTCATCGTCCCAATGGCGAACTGGCGCTGAAGCATATCCTGGTAGCGGCAGCGACACGACCGGCGTGGATGCGGCTTCCGATCATCCGTGGGCTGGTGGGGCTTCGCGAGGCGTTCGCCATCGGTAAGCAGGCTCTTGATTTCTCGGCGAGCGTAGCGATTGACAGCGATGAGGGCGAGCTATCGCCCTTGGTGCAGGGCGCGATAGTTGTGGTTGCCCTGGTGGTCGGCATCGGCGTCTTTGTTGTACTCCCATCGCTCATCGCCAATATAGCCAGTCAGATGGGAGCGCCGGTGTTGCTCCGCGAGGCCATTGAGGGCGGGCTGAACCTCTCCCTGGTGGTCGGCTATATCTACGCCATTAGCCGTCTGCGCGACATCCAGCGCGTCTTCGGTTACCACGGTGCCGAGCACAAGGCGATCAATGCCTATGAGGCCGGTGCCCCGCTCACGGTCGAGTCGGTTCGTGGCTTCACCCGCATCCACCCGCGCTGCGGTACGAGTTTCCTGGTGATCACGGCGCTGATCGGCTTTGTGATCTTTCTCCTGGTCAGCGGCCTGCCCCTCTGGCAGCGGATCGGTGCCCGCATCGTGCTGATCCCGCTAGTGGCCGCTGTCGCGCTAGAATTCCTGCGGTTCGCCTCGGCGAACTACTATCGGCCCTGGGTGCGTCGCCTCTTGGCACCAACCCTGGCCACGCAGTACCTGACCACCCGCGAGCCCGACGATGCCATGATCGCCGCCGCTATCGCCGCCCTTGTGCCGGTGCTCGCGGCGGATGGTGTGGTCGCACCGGCGGTAGCAGTTTCCGAACACGAGTTGGCCTTGTCGACGTAGGATACGCGGAGGGATCGCAATGGCCCTGGTTGGCAATATCCGAGACTTCGGCCTCTCCGATTTTCTCTATCTGGTCGACCGTGGCTATAAGACCGGGGGCCTCTACCTGACCCATGAGCAGGAGACGGCGCTGCTCTTCTTTGAGAAGGGCAAGCTGGTTTTAGCCTCGCGCAGGCCGGAGGATCAGGAGGCCGAGCTGCTCGTGCGTCTGGGCCTGATGAATCAGGCTCAGCTCGACACCGCTCGACAGGCTCTGTCTATCACGAGTAATGGGGCCACGATCACGCAGGTCATTATCGACCAGCAAATTGTTGAGCGCGATAAGCTCCAGAACGGGCTGATGGCCCACACCGAAGAGTCAGTCTATGGGCTGTTCGGATGGCCCGAGGGCGAGTTCCGCTTCGAGCAGAACCAGCGGGCTCCCGCTGAGTCGCCCACGATGCCGACCCCGGTCTCGGTTGAGAACCTCATCATGGAGGGCGTGCGGCGGATCGATGAGTGGGGACGGATCAAGGATCGCATCGCCTCAACCGATATGATCGTGAAGTTCGTCGATCAGCCGGGCGAGAAGGCCAAGGGTGTGAAGCTCGCACCCGAAGAGTGGCGCATCTTCGCACGGATCAATGGGAAGGATAGCCTCGCCGAGATCGCCCAGAAGACGGGGCTCGGCGACTTTGATGTCTGTCGTATTGTGTACGGTTTTCTGACGGCAGGCTTGGTGGATGTGATGAAGAAGCCGCGCCCGGTGGCGGGGACACGCGGGGCGCAGGTGGCGGAGCCGCCAAGGGTAAAGAAGAGCCTGGTGAACCGCATCATCAATCGTATCCGTGGGATGTAGCCGATGTTGCTCAGCCAGGGTACAGCACCGTAGCGGACGTAGCGGAGGGTTGGTGTGCAGACGGTAAAAATGGTCATCAGTGGGGCGGTGAACGCGGGCAAGACCGAGTTCATTAAGGCTATCAGCGAAATCGAAGTTGTCTCAACCGAGCGACGTGCGACCGATGATACCAAGATGATCAAAAAAGAGACGACGGTGGCGATGGACTTCGGTCGTATTGCTATCGCCGATGATCTGGTGCTACACCTGTTTGGCACCCCCGGCCAGAAGCGGTTTGACTTTATGTGGGAGATTCTTTCGGAGGGTATGCTCGGCCTGGTTATCCTGGTCGATAGTACTCGCCCGGAGACGTTCCGCGAGACAAACCGGATTATCGATTTCTTTGTCTCTTATCGCGATACGGCCTATGTGATCGCGGCCAATAAGCAGGACAGGCCCAATGCCTGGTCACCCGACGAGCTACGTCTGGCCCTACGCCAGCCGCCGCATATCAAGGTGCTGCCGTGCGTGGCCTCGGATCGCGAGAGTGTGAAGAATATCCTCCTTGAACTGCTCTATGTGATCCAGGAGAAGAGCGAGGACTAGCCGTTGTCGTCATCTGACGAACAAAGGGAGGGTCGCGAGAGGGTTTTCCCCTCTCGCGACCCTCCCTCTGTTTGTTTAGACAAGGTTCGCAGGTACTTTACCGTTTATCGCCGGTCAGCCCTCACCCCCCAGCCCCCTCTCCCTGAGCGGGAGAGGGGGAGTCGGACGCATCCCTGCCTGGTGCGGAATCTCCCCTCTCCCCGTGAGGGAGAGGGGCCGGGGGTGAGGGTCGCATGCCTTAGGGTACGCGCACCCACTTGGCTTGGTCAAACCAGACCGTCTTCCCCGCGTCGCCGGCGAGGTCGCCGAGTTGGATGAATCCGTTGCTGCCTGCGTTGAAGGGAAAGCGCCCAAGGGGAACCCAGCCCGTCTGGGCGGCCTGATTCAGCGCCACCTCGACGGCACCGTCACGATCCTGGATGACATAGCGGGCGGCGCTGGTGATCGCACGCTTGCTCGGACAGACCGGTACGTGGACGTAGAGGTCGTAGTTCCCCGCAGCGGGCAGGTTGGGCTGCCAGCGCGTCACCTGGACACTCTGGGCCGGGTCGCTGACGGTTTTGGCCTGATAGGCGTGGCGGCTATAGCCGCAGCCCATCGCGCTGGAGCTGATCTGCGGGTTGCTATGCCAAAAGTCGCCGCTTAGCTCATCCACGATCTGCTCGGGGAGGTTTGGGTCGCGGGCAGCCGGCCCGGCCAGGGGGTCGCTGCCCATCCAGAGCATCGTCACCTCAACCTCGGTCTGCCCGTTGGCGATGCCAAGATCGTCGATCCAGGTACCATCGCCCACATCCATTGCGGTCGGGTAGGATACGTAGCCTTTGTCGGACTGCCTGCCGTTGTAGCCCTCGTAGTAGGCGGCGTGATCCATCGGCCAGCCACGTTCGAGGTCGGGGTAGCCAGTGCGAACGACGTTCCAGTAGTCGTCACGAACGCTGTAGGGGCCAACATCGTAGACGGGGACGACGGCACTGCGGCCGCGATAGGTGATCCGTACCTTATACTCACCGCCGCCCCTGCTGGACGTGACGCACCTGCATGGCAGGGAGACAAAGCGTGCGTGGGGCGGAATGATGAAGCCATTAGCGGTGCGCCCGCCGACCATACCCTGACGAGAGGCTTTAATCCGAAATGTCGGCGCGACGGCGTAGGGGTCTGCGGCAACCGCGTTGTAGGTGGCGGGGGCGCTGCTCGGTGTAGACGAGACACTCCGAACCACCGGGCTGCGGAGGGCGTCGCCCATGAGAGACAGGCGGTACTGCACGTGTTGTGGGCTGCCGGGGAAAGCGACGACGGCGCCCGAGGGCAGATCGACGATCCATGGAAGCCAGCGGCTACCGTCAAGGGTGGCACGCAGATCGACGTGGAGGGCGGTTCCTAAGGGGATGTCGGCGTCGTAGTTGAGCCGGATGCGGGTAGTTGCTGCGAGTGTGGGTAGTTCGGCGATAAGGCTGCCGGAGCGGTGGTAGGCTCCAAAGCGGAAGGCAGCAGGGTCAGCGTCGGTGGCGAGGGCGATGCGCCCATCTGCGAAGCCCAGTACGCCATTGGACTCAAGCAGATTAGTGGTAGGGGTTTGCTGTCGCAGGATACCGGGGCCAGCCGCGTAGGTCGGGGCGGTGGAGATGAACAGGATGCCTAACAGGAGCATCAGGGCTGGCCGCGACCATCGCAAAAAGGTGCGCGTAGACCTCAATCGTCCCTCCTTATTCTACGTTACGTGGTAGAACGGCCACAGCAGGGTGGCCGGGGGGGATTATATCATACTTTTGCACATGCCTGACAAGAGGGTGATAGGAGCATGATAACGTGTAGCCGACGGGGATGACGTAGGATTATCACCGTCGTGACACTTAAACTTGACAAATATACTTTACTAAGTTAAGATATTCCTATACAACAAAGGCAGTACCGCAAAAGTAACGCGGTGGAGCGTCCTGTCATTCTGAGCGAAGCGAAGAATCCCGGCCGGGATTCTTCGCTTCGCTCAGAATGACAGCGTTACTTTTGCGGTATTGCCAACAAAGACATCGGAGGGCGCATCATGTTTCGCATCCCCCAGCTTCGGGTTCGCAGCAACAAGACCGCCGCCGTGTGGCCACTGTTCGCCACCGGGATCGGCCTCGCCGGCATGTTTCGCGCCGCAAGAGCCATCAGCGAACTACTGCTCGTCCTAGAGAGCGCGGGAGCTATGGGCGGGACGCGACGATCGCCTTTTTGAAACTCGATCTCATGAACAATGCGGGCAGGCTAATTCTTTACTTCTTTGCATAAGAAATTGACTTTACACCAAAATCGCAGTAGAATCCCCATAATAAGCTTCAGAGACGCACGACGAGAGGGGATACGCAATGGCACGGGATATGTTGTCTGCGGCAGGGCGAGACCGGCTGGCCGGGCAGCGCGTTGACCGGACGGCGCTGCGGGTGAACCAGGGGTTCATTGTGGGGCTACTGGCAATCGGGTTTGTGCTTAGCCAGCCCTGGCTGGCAGCCCTTGTGGCGACGGTGATGCTCGTCGGCACGGCGGCCCCCGGCGCAGCCCTGTTTCAGCAGATTTACCATCGTCTGCTCAAGCCGACCGGGTTACTAAAGGCGGACATACAGGCCGAAGACCCGGCACCGCACCGCTTCGCTCAGGGTCTCGGCGGCACCGTGCTGGCCCTCGGCGTCCTGGCGCTCTTTGCGGGACAGGCGATCATCGGCTGGAGCCTGGTGATCGTGGTGATCGCCCTCGCGGCGATCAATCTGGCCTTCGGGTTTTGCGCCGGATGCTTCGTCTACTTTCAGATCCAGCGGCTTCAGCGATAGAGGGTGTGTTTATGATCGAGCGAACACTGATCCTCGTCGCGCTGGCGGCAGCCCTTGCCGTTGGCTATTGGCTGCTCCAAGGGTGGCAGGCCCGTCGCCTACGCAACCTGGAGTCCGAGCGGCCCTTCGCCGGGCTCGTGCCGGTCGGCAAGCCTGCGGTGGTCGCCTTCACCCTACCAACGTGCGTAGACTGCAAGGCCCGCCAGGTTCCAGCGCTACGTCGGCTCAGCGAGTCTCTTGGCGACCGTGTGAACATCCAAACCCTCACGGTCTCGGATCACCCCGATCTGGCCGACCGGCTGGGGCTGCTTACGGTGCCAGCCACCGCCGTCGTAGACGCTGGAGGCGTGTTGCGCCATCTTAACCAGGGCTTCGCCGATGTGGAGCGGCTGACGGGGCAACTCAGTGCCGTAGGCAGCTAGGGAGCGCCTCAGACTGAACTTAGTGGGGGGTTGTTGGCGGCAACGTCGCTAACAACCCCCCTGACGATTCCGCCGTGCGGCGTTCGCCCAAAAAAAACCGCACAACGCGGCAGAACGCCCGTGGCCGCTCGTCCATCGGGTTATGCATGGCCAGCGGGATTTCTACATAGCGTGCGCCAGGGATGCGCGTGGTCAGGCGTCGCGAGAGCGAGGCTGGCACCAGGGCGTCGAGCTGTCCGCTAATCACCAGCGTCGGGATGGCGATCTGAGCCAAACGGTCGCCGCTCTGGCTGGCAAAGAGCGAGCGTAGCTGACGATGCAGTCCCTCGGGGTCGAAGGTGGCCAGATAGGAAGCCCGGCGCACCCAGGGTCGCAGCCAGCCCCCGCCGTGCTCGTGGGGAATCCGCATACCCACAGGCCGGAAGACCCGCCCGAGCATCTGGCTGACCCGCAGGGCTGGCCAGCCAACCTGGGTGTGCAAGTAGGTATGGGCGAAGGAGGGCATCAGCCGCGCATCAACGGCGGCGTCTACCAGGATCAGGCAGCGCAACAGGTCGGGCCGACGCAGGGCCAGTTCGGTCGCCACACAGCCGCCCATCGAGTGTCCAACGAGAGCGATCTCACGCAGGCCGAGGGCGTCACAGAAGGCAGCCACCGCATCGGCCAGAGCGACGATGGTGTTGGCACGCCCGATCCGCGACCCCCCGTGGCCAGGGAAGTCCAGGGCGAAACAGCGCTGGTCGCGCCCGAGGTCGCGCAGCGTCATCCACCACAGCTCCTTAAACGCGCCCCAGCCGTGCAGCAGCACCACCGCTGAACCAAGATTCCCGGCTCGTAAATAGCTCATCCCCAGGTCATCGTCGTACTCGGACGTGATCGTGGCGGGTGGGTCGCTCTGATTCGGCATGGGTGACGGTTTCTCCATTATAGCATCATCGCTCAGCCTGCTGCCTGAACCTCACACCCCCTCTCAGGGCTGGTGCAAAGTGATCAGCCCTCACCCCCCAGCCCCCTCTCCCTGAGCGGGAGAGGGGGAGTCGGATGCGTCCTGTCGCGGAATCTCCCCTCTCCCCGTGAGGGAGAGGGGCAGGGGGTGAGGGCCGGAGGGTGACTTTGCACCAGCCCTGCACCCCCTCTCTTCTCTTGTGGAAGGCCAGGAAATGTGCAAAAGCCGTGCAAATTGGTTGCGATATGTTTGCAGATGGTTGCGAAAAAACAACAAAAGGTGTAGACTTGACTCATGTCACCTGGCCGACACCGGCCAACCCTTCAGAAACCTACTCATGTGCGGGGATGTATCGAGGGTTCCCCCCACCTGGAAAGGCTACGATAATGCCCCTTCACCTCACAATATGCCGTCAGTGTACGCGGAGCCGCCCGGAAATGCTCCGGGCGATCAATCAGATCACAACATCCTACCCGAACGAGATCGAGATTATCGAGCTTGATTGCATGGCCGCCTGTGACGATATTCCAGCAATAATGATCGAGACGAAGTACTACGCGCATGTGGCACCCCAGGATCTGATCAGCCGCATCCGTGAGATGCTTAAGGTGTACACGTAGGCTACATCCACGCCATACGTCGACCGCCGTCGTGCAGATGCCAGCGCACGAGTGATCGAGCAGCCGGTAGGTATGCGGTCGCCCGACGCACATAATCCCAGGCGGTGGGGCTGGCCTGAATGGCCTGCGGGCTGATGATACCCTGGTTATGCCATGCCGCGAGGGTGCGCCAACTCACCGGCGCACCCTCAGACTCCGCACGGTAGAGTCCGCGCTCCAGGTTCGCCGCCAGGTACTCTACGGCCATATCGTCCCGACTGATCTCGGCCGTGATCGCGGCGTAGAGATCTTCCTGTGACGTATAGGCGTCAGGGTCGATCCGGCTACCGGTCACCCGAACCGGCACGCTGATCATCTGCGTGCCGGAGATTGGCAGCTCATGGCGCAGAATCTCCAGGGCCACCGATGGGCGCAGGTTGGCGGGCCAGACGCTAAAGTTGCTGCCCAAGGGACTCTCATTCGCCCGCCGCTGGAGATCCTGATAGATCGGCGTAAAAATCCGCAGCGGCGCGATGTCATCCTCAACCCAGCCGAAATTCTCGTTGTAGAGGATGGTAACGATGACGGTAGCAAACTCCTGATCGCTCATGCCCGAGAGCGACATGCGGTTATGGCGATGGGCGGCGACCAGGATGATCGGTCGCAACTGCCCCATACGCCGAGCCATATCGGGGCGTATGTAGGGGTCGATGCTCGGCCCCGGAGTGCGAGCGAGGTTGACCCGACTGCCGTGGTGTTGATTCGTACGCGCACGGGGTAGGGTGCTATCCGGTGCGGTGGCGAGGGCGTGTCCCTGATTCAGCAAAATGATCAGCAGCGCGAGCAGACATGCTCGCGCTATACGTGCGTGCGATAGCATGAACAAAGCCTCTAAAGAAGGTAGATCTGTTGGATTGAGGATACGCTATTGCTGCGTCCCACGTCGTTGTTATACCTAGAACACCGGCTTAAATTCCATACTTTTCGAATGAGCCGACCTTGCCCCCTCACCCCCTGCCTCTCTCCCTCACGGGGAGAGGGGAGATTCCGCACCAGGACGCATCCGACTCCCCCTCTCCCGCTCAGGGAGAGGGGGCTGGGGAGTGAGGGCTGAGCGGCAACAGATCCCTTATTCGTAAAGTATTGGGCTTAAATCCCACATAGCTCAGACCAGCAGTACATCTGCGCACGGCCTATCTCGCCCACAGATTCCGCCTGCCGAACCCCATTGTTGTGTGTTTTTTTGGCTATGGAATGCAGCCCGGTCGAATGGAAAGACGAGTCGGCGGACGAAAACCCTTGACACCCGAAACAGCACACACGTATAATGAGAGCCGTAGCGCGGCGCCGCGCCGGTTTTGCCATGCTCTTCCTAGGACTCCCTCAAAATGGATAGCGCGGCCTTTGAGCAACTTGTCGTCGATGCGCTAGAGAGCCTGCCAGCGCCCTTTCAGGCTCACCTTGCTCAAGTCGATGTGATCGTCGAGCGCAGCCCCAGCCGCGAGCAGCGGCGCGCCCTCGGCCTCCGCCCCTGGCAGAGTGTCTACGGCATGTATGATGGTATCCCGCTCACCGAGCGCACCGGCAACACCCTCGCGCCTCCCGACACTGTCATTATCTTTCAGACGCCCCTAGAGCGCGACTACGACTCGCCAGCCGAGCTACGACGTCAGGTTCGCCGCACGGTGTTGCACGAGATCGCTCACGTCTTTGGAATCAGCGACGAGCGCCTGCGCGAACTTGGGGCCTACTGATGCCGATGAGAATACGTCGCTCTATCGCTTTCAGCACGATCATCCTTGGCCTGATCTACACGGTCGCCGTGGTGGTAGCCGGTACGCTGATCGTACAGACACTGCTCATGGCACGCGACATCCCCGCCGTCCAGGCGGCAAGCACCCAGGCGGTGCTCATCGTCACGCCGACGCCAGAGGCTACCGCCGCCCCGCTGATCATCTTGCCGACGCCCGTGCCGCCCACTCCGCTCCCCACCGCCACCAATCTGGAGACGGCCCCTGTCAGCTACCATCCTAAGAGTGGCCGGTATATCGCTGTCTGGCTGCCGCCGAATTTCAGCGGCGGTGCCCGTGATTCTTTTGAGGCCAACAAAGATATTATTGACGACATCAGTCCGTTCTGGTACTCAACGGACTCAAGCGGTCGGCTCTACGGCACGCGCAACGACGAACTGGTGCGCGTGGCCCACGAGAGCAATGTGCGGGTGATGCCGTCGATCCATAATGTAACATCAAACCCAGAAACGGTTGTTTCGGTACTGCGCGACCCCCAGCGGCGGGCGCGCCACGTCCAGAACATTGTGGACGAGGTGCTGGCACGCAACTACGATGGCATCGACATTGACTATGAGGCTCTCGACAGTTCGCTGCGTAACGATTTTTCGGCCTTTATGCGTGAATTGGCCGCCGCCCTCCACCAGAACGGCAAACTGCTCACCGTGGCCGTCCACGCGAAGGCCAGTGACTACGGCGGGATGGGCGGGTTCCAGGACTGGGCCGAGATCGGCAAGGCCGTGGACCAGTTGCGTATTATGACCTACGACTACCACTGGCGCGGCAGCAGCCCTGGCCCTGTCGCCCCGGCCTACTGGATCCAGTCGGTGACGGAGTATGCGCGCAGCGTGGTGGATCCGGCCAAGGTGTTGCTCGGCATCCACTTCTACGGCTACGACTGGCCCTCCGGCGGATCGGCCACACCGCGTCCCTGGAGTATTATCCAGGGGATTATTGACGAACAGGGTGCCACTGTCAATTTTATGGAAAGCAACGCCAACGGGCGCGTCGAGGAGAGCTACTTCTCCTACCACTCCGCCCAGGGTACCCGCCAGGTCTGGTTTATGACGAAGACGGGCCTCGCCTCGAAGATCAAGACGGTGCAGGATCTCGACCTGGCCGGCATCGCGATCTGGCAACTAGGCTACGAAAAGCCCGAGTACTGGGAGACAGTACGCCAGAATATGATCGAGGACCCGACGCTCATCCAGCGGGCGATCAACCCGCTTATCCCGGATCATTAAGGATTGCAGATTGTAGATTGCGGATTGTAGATTGGGCGCTCCGCCCATGATGACATCTGTAATGGCAATCTACAATCTGCAATCTACAATCTGCAATGACGATAGAGACTACCGTGAAAGCCGACATCAGCGAGGCCCAGCGCCTCTACCAGCGCGGGCTGGCTGCCGCCCGTAGCGGGCAGAAGCGCGTGGCGGCCGGGTTGCTCACCCGCTCGCTCCGGCTCGACCCACATAACGAACTGGCCTGGCTGTGGCTGAGCGGCGTCCTGGAAGAGCCGCGCCAGCAGGCGTTCTGTCTCCAGTCGGTGCTACGAATCAACCCGGCCAATCAGCATGCATTGCGCGGCCTACAGGTGCTTGAAGAGCGCAAACTGCTTGAGGGTGGTGTCCAGCCCAGCCCCGGTCTGAGCCTGCCGATTGGAGAGAGTGCGGGTGATCGCACGCTCAACGAGCATCACGATCCGTGGTGGGTTTCGTGGCGGCGGCGTCGCCGCGACATTAGCCGGGCGCGCCTGCTGATCTGGTTGTTTCCCCTGATCGCGGTCGGCCTGGCGATTATTCTGAACCGCATGATCGCCCTGGCAGTGATACCCGCCCCGCCTACGCCGGTAGACACCGCCGTTCCCTCGGTTATCTCCAGCGCCCCCCCGCCCACTCCGACGATAGAGCCGATCTTAGAGGCCGAGCCGCTCTCGGTGGTTGAGGGCTTCACGATCTCCTATCTTGGCGCTGTCGGGCCGATGCGCGCCAGCCTGCACGATGCCACGACAGCCTACCGCAGCGCCACCAGCCAGCCTGGCGGATCGGTTGGCTACGTGGCCGCTACCCAGCGTCTGCGGGCCACTGTGCAACAGGTTCTCGATGATATGGGGCACCTGCACCCGCCCCGCACCCTCCAGCAGGCGCACGACGATTATCGCAAGGGCCTGGAGCTTGAGATCCAGGGGCTCGACGCATTTCTGGAGTTCTACGGTGGCTATGATGTGGCGAACGCCAACCGAGCCGCCCAGCGATTCCAGGAGGCCCGCGCCTATATCGAGCGGGCCTCCGCCTCGCTCAGCGCCCGTACACAGCAGATCGCTCAACTCAGCAGCGTCAGCCCAAACTCCGCGCGGTAGGTACGTGGCATGCTACGATGGCGCGACGAGGCTGCACAGTTTGTCGGCGGTCAGCCCTCACCCCCCAGCCCCCTCTCCCTGAACGGGAGAGGGGGCTGGGGGGTGAGGGCTGCTGCGGAATCGCCCCTCTCACCGTGAGGGAGAGGGGCAGGGGGTGAGGGCCGCACAGAACGGTAAAGTAAGATTGCCAATCCTGAAACCATGTCGAACTGCGGTTGCTTTCTCATCAGTCTCTCACACCAACTTAAAGCCACCTTTAGCTAATTGAGCCATACTGGGGCGAGGAAGTGTCTTGCGTAAGGAAACATCTATGGACAGATCACATCGCCTTGGTCGAATCCTGCTTATCCTTGCGGTCTTTATGATCGTCTTCATCGGTATTGCCGGGGGTGCAGTGGCCGGAGGTACGGCTGCCTACTTTATGGTTCAGCGCAACCTGACGGCACGCTCGGCGGTGGTGGCCCAGCCGGTGATCGCCCCGGCGAACGCCCTGAGTGCGACTACGCAGCCTGGCCAGACGGCGCCCGTGGGCGCTGCCGCCTCCCAATCTGACATGATGGTTGCTGCCGTGCAGAAGGTGGCCCCCGCCGTCGTTACGGTGCTAAATACTGGCTCCCAGGGTAGCGGCAGCGGTAGTGGCGTGATCATCAGCGACAAGGGCTACATCCTGACCAATAACCACGTGGTCGAAGGGGCTAGTCAGCTCGCCGTGGTCTTCAATGATGGCGGACGGCGTGATGCGACGCTGGTTGGCACCGACCCGCTGAACGACGTGGCGGTGATCCAGGTCAGCGGCAAGCTGCCGGCCGTGGCTGCGGTGGGCGATGCCGCAGCCCTACAGCCGGGTGAGCAGGTTCTCGCCATTGGCAGCCCGCTGGGTAACTTCCGCAACACCGTCACCGCCGGTGTGATCAGCGCCCTGAACCGCTCGGTCGGCCCGATGGAGGGTCTGATCCAGACCGATGCCGCGATTAATAGCGGCAACAGCGGCGGCCCGCTGATCAATCTGAGCGGCGAAGTCGTTGGCCTGAACACCCTGGTGGTGCGCAATGACCAACTCTCGGCCAGCGCCGCTCCCGTTGAGGGTCTGGGCTTTTCGGTACCGAGTACGATCTTCCGTGGCGTGGCCGAGCAGTTGATCGCGAGCGGCAAGGTCGCCTATCCCTTCCTGGGTGTCAGCTACCTACCAATCGACGGCAACCTCGCCACTGAATTGAGCCTGCCAGTGCAGAGCGGTGCCCTCATCCAGAGCAGCCGCCACGGCATGGCGGCTGTCCAGCCCGGCACCGCCGCCGCGAAGGCTGGTCTACGCGAGGGCGATATTATCACCGCCATCGACGATAAACAGCTTGATGGCAGCACATCGCTGCGCCAACTGCTGCTTTTGCACAAGCCGGGCGACACCATCACCCTCAGCGTTCTGCGCGACGGCAAGACAAGCAGTGTGCAGGTGACTCTGGGGGAGCGCGACCCCAACCAATAAGGACTCGCTCACCCGCGAACTGAAGCCCTGGTAGCCACGCCAAAGCCCGCGTCAGCGGGCTTTGACGATGGTAATGACGGGCAAACAGCAGACGCCCGGTGTGCCTAGGGCTACGTCAAAGTCACCCGACGACCCTCACCCCCTGCCCCTCTCCCTCACGGGGAGAGGGGAGATTCCGCAGCAGGACGCATCCGACTCCCCCTCTCCCGTTCAGGGAGGGGGCTGGG
>Ga0194060_10001587_pt1 | contig 16229 bp, 6 predicted proteins | sample SepL225m_MetaG_FD_163427 | JGI IMG/M metagenome (GOLD analysis project Ga0194060, IMG submission 163427) | Anoxic zone freshwater microbial communities from boreal shield lake in IISD Experimental Lakes Area, Ontario, Canada - Sep2016-L222-5m | ecosystem: Environmental > Aquatic > Freshwater >...
AATTAGGGTTGCACCACACCATTGCGGCGTCCTTCGCTCCTGCCGGCCAGACCCAGCAGATAGTGGCGGTTCAACATGGTGTGGGCAATGATTGGTATGCCAATATCCACATATCTCCGACGAATAACACCGGCATCGAGGTCGTGGATCAGAGTAGTGGCGTGATTCGCACCAATACGGTGGTTTGGGATGCCGTCAACCTGTTCGGCAACTCATACAGCAACGGCTTGGCGGTTCGCGGCGGCAGTTCGCTCCGGCTTGCGGCCTGGCCGGTGGAGGCCACCAATGGCTTGGTGACATTGACCATTCATAATGCCTCCACCAATGTGGTTACTAACATGGTCACGGCAGTGGGAAGCCCGATCCAGTATCGCTTTGATCAGGCGGGGACTTTCACGGTCCAGGGCGTTTGCAGCAATGAGGCGATGGCCACTAACGGAACCCTTTTGGTCAGGGTAGTCTCCAATTCCTTCAACGGGCGTGAAGCGGAATGCGTCACCGGTCAGGCCCGCACATGGGATTGTCCGGGCATTACGACGGCCGCTGTGGTGGTTGCCGATAGCCAGCTCAGTGTGACAACCTCGAACCTGTCGAACGGGGGCACGCGCTTCACTCTGATGAACCCCACCGATGGGCCGCTTTACATGGTGGCCCGGCTTGGGGCGGGTGGCCCTGTCCTGGATAGTGCGAAAATCAGTTCTATCTATGGCGACCACGGCACCTACTTCAAGGTTGTGGAGACCTTCGCAGATGGGAGCCGTATGGTTGAGGTCCGGCTGCAGTTGGGTTATGTGCCGGCCGATATGCAAGTGCAACTCCATATCTTTGTGGGTGGCGTCATATTTCTGGATGGAACGCTCGACAAGACCCTGACAGCGGCTGACTTTAACGAACTGGGTGTCTGCACTTATCGCATGATTCAGTCCGCAACCTCCATGTCATCAACCTGCCACACAACAAAGCTCTATCAGGGCGGCTTGTACATAGGGGGTAACTGATGGGCAGGGAAATATTCATCAGAGATAGTTCCCCTCCTTGGAGGGGCCAGGGGTGGGTTCCTCGTTTTGGGCTTATTCTGACGTCATTCAGGATATTCATCATGGGGGTGACTTTTTTAGTGACATGGAGTATCCCAAGCGCTTTCGCGGCGATTACGCCGAACTTGGCGACGGTGCTTGGTGACGCTGAGGCTTCATATCCGGCCCGGATTGCAGCAGTAAAGGCATTGGGAAAGTCCCTTTCTGCTGAGGAAATCACAGCACTCTATGGCTTTCTGAACCGCAAGACTGGTGAGGACAAGGCCCGGCCTGGCGAATTGAATGCGATCAAGAACGACGTGGTGAATGTGCTTAAAATGCAGCAGGAAATGCCCTGGGAATTGGCGGGGCGCCTGGTGGCAATGTACAACGACCTATCCCACGACGAGGTGTGGCGGGATTACTGCATCCAGCACCTGGGTGACATTTACACGGCGATCAGGGATGAGGGCGGCCGTGTAAGTGCCCGGAGCGCCCTTTGGTCCGCCGTGAATGAGCGACAGGGGAGTATTCCCGGCACGGGGCTGATTGCGCTTTTCAATGTGTGCGGACAGAAAGGCTTCGAAAAGGGCCGGATTACCGCTAAGGCGTTGGAATTGGTGCGTTCCTCGGAATATGGCGAGCCCGCCAAAATCACAGCGTTACAGATTTGTGCGAAGTTGGGTGAGATGGCCATTTTGGCGGACGCCCGTAAACTGGCGGCAAGCGGGGAAGTGCCGGTACGGATGTCGGCGATGGCGTGCCTGGGAATGTTGGGAGACAAGGCGGACTTGGAGTTGTTGAAGCAATCAGAAATCAGTACGGATATCCGACTCAGAACGGCTGCCCAGGCGGCGATTAGGAAATTAAGTGAAAAACAAGCTCAGGAATGAGACGGATTTCGAGAAACTAAGGAGAAGATTTGGATGCGAGATAAAGTAATGCTTGGGACGCTGCTGTCGGTAATTGTTGTCATGTTGTGGTGCTGTGTATCGCAGGTTGTGTGGAGTGCTGTGCCTGCCACTAATTTGCCTTGTATTCCAAATAGCAGCGGAAGCTGTGACACTTGTCCAAATGCAACCCCTGTAAGTTCCGTGGGAACTGGTTGTGCGTGGGTTAAAATCAATGCAGGGCCCATGCGGCCTGGCAGTTTAGTCAAGGCGGCTCTGTTCCGGATGGGAGAGAATCAACTGTCAGAGGCAATCTACACCCCGCAATCGTTAAGCTTTGTGGCAGGCTATGCCATGAAGGGTATTTCCCATGAAGTGACACTTGCCGGGGCCCCCCGGCAAGTGACCTTGGTCGAGGGCGGTGGGGTACCATTTGCTGTTAAATTCAAGGATGGCGAGTCCATTGGCGTCCCGGTATTTGGGGATGCTTGGGTCATGAAGCTTCGCGTTTTCATGGTGGATGCAAACGGCTGGGCGACTTTGAAGGACCCCGCCTACTATGACCTCTACACCGGCGACGGGGAACGCTACCGGTTCAACGCGTTTAAGACATCTCCTCAATATATGCAACTGGTGAGTCACCGGACTGTGGCTGGGCGCGAAGAAACCTATCAGGATATGGGGGTGGAAGTGATCCGGGATGCAAGCCAGAGTCTGAGGCAGGTGCTTCTCCCGAGCCGTCTGACAGATATTGTCGTCACGGACAGCAGTCACTATTCGTTGAAGTTTTATACACTGGCCAGTATGGCTGGCGGCAAGGATACCAACGGCTGTTATCGAATCGCCGCTAATGCGGCGCCCTTTGAGACTTGGTCGTTCACAAACCCAGAGTCAGGGAAGTTGAACAAGCTCCTTGTGACGAGAACCACGGGGTCGCGAACAACAGTCTATGCTTTTACCTATGCGGCTGACTCTGAAAATTGGACGTTAACTTCCGGAGACGGGACCACCGTGGCACGTCAAGAAGAGGATGGTACGCAGTGGAATGATGCGAAAACTGAGCGTTGGGTCACGCGCTCAGTCAAAGCGGCTGATGGAACCTTGGTGAGCCGGAATGTAGAACAGATCAAGACTTTCAGTTGGGGTGATGGTGTCACCCGGCGCGTTACCGATCCCGGGGGTGCGAACCTGACCAACACCTTCACCTACAATGCCGCAGGGTTGACGGAAGCAGCCGTTCAGCCTGATGGGAGTTGGCGTTGGTACGGGTATGATGCCGCAAGCCGGGTGACGACGGAGTTATCGGCTTTCAAGGATTCGGCGCTGACTTCGGTCGGCAATGCGGCCCATGCGGTGTCGACAAGTTATACGCCCATCGATCCCGCAGATAGTCCGAGATTGAACTACCAATTACCCCGGACTGTTACAGAATCCATCATGGGGACGGTTGTCGCCAAAACCTATCGGGCATACCGACAAGGAAATAACGGTGAACTTCAGGAGATAATTGAGAAAACCGTTAGCCCTACCGCTGCCTATGGTGCTTCTGGAAACCTTCGCGCTATAACCACGTACTACGGCACCAACACGGTCAATCACCAGATCGGCCGCATCAAGACGGTTGCCTATCCCGATGGTCGCATGGATACCCACACTTATGAATACGGGGTCTATCAGCCGGGAGCAGGGGAGATCCCGCCTGCGTTTGAAATGAACTCCTCCAGCAATTACTGGTGCGAAACCATTATTCACGGCACCACCAACAGCCCTGAAGGGCTGGCTGGCAAGACAACGAAGGAAACCCGTATTCTGGATCCAATGAGCCAGGTGGTTTTGAGCGAGACCTGGGTTTGCCTTGGTGGACCGAATTATGACCGTGTGGCCTGGACGTCCAAGGCCTACGATGAATGGCAGCATCCGATACTGGTGAAAAAATCCAACGGGGAAAAGACCGAAGCCTCCTGGGGAGGCAACTGTTGCGGCAAGGAATGGGAGATCGGTCCTGACGGTACCGAACTCGATTACGGGTATGATCTGCTGGGGCGGATGATCAGTATGACCAAGAAGGGTGCCACCACCAACGAGGCTGACTTGGTGACAAACTATACGTACGACAGCGAGGGACGGCGGCTCACCCAAACTCTTGCAGCAGGTTCATTGTCGCAGCCGGTTGCGGTCAACATCTATGATTTGGCCGGTCGGCTGACCTCGACTACGGATGGTCAGGGGATCGTGACGACCTACATTTACAACGGTACCGCCGCTACCGTGATCCGTGGTGGCCTGAACAACACCGCCGTCCGTTACCTCGACGGCCAATCCAAGTCCGCAACTGAAAATGGTGTGATCAAGTCGTGGTCGGATCATGGCGTCAACACCGACGGTACCCGCTGGACGCAATCATTCACGGGTTCCCAAGGGCTCGCATCACCATCATGGCAGAAAACCACCACTGACCTTCTCGGACGTTCGATTTTGGCGGAAAGACCTGGGTATGGTGGAACTGTTGTCTCCAATGCCTTCGCATATAATGTGAAGGGTCAAGTGACTCTGACAACAGGAAGCCAGCAGCCGGCGACTCTCTATGAATATGACGACCTTGGTCAGCAGACGCGTAGCGGTCTTGATATCAATAATAACGGCGTGCTTGACCTCGCCGGTCCCGACCGAGTTAATGCGTCCGTTTCCTGGTTTGATCAGGATGAGGTTGGTAATTACTCGCAATGCCGTGCTTCGACCCTTTACGCCGGCAATAATTCCTCTGTTCCCACGACCAACAGTGTTCAGAAAACCCGCATTACCGGACTCGGATCTTCATTTGCTCTCGGCCTTTTGGTCTCGGATCTCGTCTCGCTGGACATCCTCGGCAACGCATCTATCTCCCGCACATACATCAATCGCGGAAATAAAACCGTCATTCAGGTCGCCACCTATCCGGACTCGACCAACAGTGCTACGCAGGTAACCATCAATGGTATGCTCACCAGCAGCACCTCCAAAACCGGAGTCAAAACCACCTACACCCATGATGCGCTCGGACGCCAGACTTCTTCCCTCCAAGGTGGACCGGGCGCTCCGCGCACGGTCGGCAGTTACACGACCTATAATGCGCTGGGCCAGGTGGAATCCACCATGGACGCCGCCTCAAACCGCACCAGTTACACCTATTCCCCAGCCACCGGTCTCCAGATTTCCGTGACCGATGCAGTCACTGGTACAGTGTACAAGGCCTACAATGCCCAAGGCCAACAGGTCGCCACCTGGGGTGCCGCCTACCCCGTTGCCTTTGAATACGATGATTTTGGGCGCATGACCGCCATGTATACCCTTCGTGACTCCTCGCTTATTATCTCGAATTATTCATCATTTATAACTCATACTTCATCCTTTGATCGCACAGTCTGGCGGTACGATCTCGCTACAGGATTGCTAACTAATAAACTATTTAGCGATAATCGTGGCCCGTCCTATTCCTACACGGCAGACGGCAAACTCTCCCGCCGCACTTGGGCACGTGGCATTACCACGGACTACAATTATGATAGTATTAACCAGATGACGAATATTAACTATTCCGACTCCACGCCCGACGTGTCCTTTACTTTTGGCCGTCTTGGTCGCCAAACCACCATCACCGATGGCCAGGGCACCCGTGCCTTTGCTTATAACGACGCGCTACAACTTGCCGCCGAAACCAATACCCAGGGCGTCCTGCAATACTCCTTTGATAGTCTGGGCCGCTCCTCTGGCTTTGATTTCGGCCCCAATTATTCCATCCGCTACTCTTTTGACGCTCTGGGCCGCTTCTTCGTTATTTCTAACAATGTGGGAGGCGCACTCCGTGCGGCGACATATTCTTATTTGCCAGGAAGTGATCTTGTGTCCGGATACACAACCGAATCGGGTTTTTCCTGTATGCGCTCCTACGAGCCCAACCGCAACCTCATCACCTCGATCACCAATGGCTTCGGCGGCGTGTCGCTTCACCGTTTCGACTACGTGAACGACCAGATCGGTCGCCGTACCAAGCGTGCCGATGTCGATATTTCGACTGTTATTTCAAACCTGTTTGCTTACAATCTCCGCAGTGAACTGGTAGATGCAGCTATGGGTACAAATCAGTACAACTACGCTTATGATACCATTGGCAACCGGCGCACGGCAACCAATAATGCTGAGGCCTGGAACTACGTGGCCAACGCTCTCAACCAGTATTCCCAAATAACTAATAACCAATCACCGATAACCCCGACATATGACCTCGACGGAAACATGACCGGCTACAAAGACTGGATCTTCGTCTGGGACGCGGAAAACCGCTTGGTACTCGCCTCCAACGCGACGACAGTGGTGTCCAACAGTTACGATTATATGAGCCGCCGGGTGGCGAAGGTGGTGAACGGGCAAACTACGACGTTCTCCTATCAGGGTTGGGCGATGATTGCCGAAAACACCGCATCCTCAACAAACAGTTACGTTTACGGGCTTGATCTTTCCGGAACATCCCAGGGAGCGGGAACCATCGGCGGCATTCTTTCGGCGTGCTTCAACGAAACCATCGCATTTTTTGCTTACGATGCAAATGGGAATGTAGCGGATTTAGTTAGTATTAATGGGACTTTTGTGGCGCAGTATCAGTACGATCCATACGGCAACTCCATTGCGAAATCTGGCGAATTAGCTAACACAAATCCATTTAGGTTCTCAACTAAATATCTGGATTCTGAAACTGGCCAATATTATTACGGCTACCGCTACTACCAGCCGGAGAGCGGGCGGTGGCTGAGCAGGGATCCAGTTGCAGAAGAAGGCGGGCTCAATCTCTACGGTTTCATCGAGAATGGCCCCGTAAACTATGTGGACCCCACTGGTGAGTTCAAGTGGGACTGCCTCGCATGCGCAGCTGCTCTTTTAGGAAAAGTCGGAGGCACGGCCGCCGGCTGTCTGGTTGGTTGCTTGGAAGTGAAATCTGACACATATACCCTTGGGCAGTGTTTCAATGAATGCTACATGAGGCAGGTGGACCTTTGTGAACTTTGGAAATCCTTCAAGGCTAACCCTGCGGAGTGGGTGGGCCTGGCTGCCTGTGCCAGCTGTGGGATTAGCGTCTTTCAGGATCTCATGGCGAGTGATGAACCCCCACCCGGATGTGACAAGTGTAAACCTCCTGCGCCGCCATGCACAGATGCGGAGAAGGCCGCACTTCAAGCCGCCGTCAACGCAGCGTGCAAGTCTGGCCCTCGGGCATGCAAAGGAACCCAAGATCTTGCGACCCTTCAAGCCAATCTGGCTAAGAATCTTGCATGTGCGACGGCCAGAGAGGCCATCAACAATCGTTGTTTTAACGGCGGAGATGCTGGCCATCGGCAAGCAGCTCAAGAAGCGCTTAACGCTGCCGCCAAGTGTCTTGCGTTGATCGCAAAGAAGACTGGAGGTGCGCCGTTGCCGTTTCTTCCTGGTTCTGGTCCCATCACTACGACCTCAGTTCCTTCCTGTGGAGGAGGGTGCGGTCACTAATGGACAATCCCAGCAGGCAACGTGATCACCTCGCAGAAGATCTCGTGTCGGACATCACTGCGGCTTTTCAAGATGTTCATTATCCTGGGCACGATCATATTGCTTATGACCAAACAGGGAGTCATTCCGAATGTTCTGAAGTCGCGGCTGCGTTCCGGGGGAAGTGCTGGCAGGATATTGACCTTCCGACACTTGTTCGTGAATCATCTGCCGTGTTCTTTTTCACTCCTGCGGCGTTTTCGTACTACCTCCCGGCCTATCTTCGCGCGGCTATCTTGAATCATGACGACGCCGATGTTGTACCTGATACGGTGGTTCATTCCTTTGTGATGCCAGCAAACGCGGATGATCGAGTATCCTATGACCAGAGAGTATCTGCACTGTCTTCTCGTCAACTTTCCGCAATCAAGACAGTGTTCTTGTATCTGAAGCGCGCCTATCCTGACGACAATATCATGGGCGATATCGACAAGGCAGTGGACCAAGTCTCTGCAGAAATCAACAGGGGATTGGGTCACAATAAACTTTACAAACGTTGAGTAGCGGGGTCTGCGAGCGGGGTTGCGAGCGGGGTGGTTGCGAGCGGGGTCGTATATGGACAATAGACAAAACTAGTTATAGTTAAATATAAGAAAGATTGACTCGAGTCTACCGAAGTCGTTCTAATTGAAAGCAATGTCCATATACGACCCTACTGCCACTTGTTAAAGAAGTCAGAATTCAGTACGGATATCCGGCTCAGAACAACTTCCCCGGCGGCGATCAGTCGGTTGAAGGTATGAGAATAGAGAGAAAAGACAATGAAAATAGACATGATGAAGGCGCTGGCCTTGGGTTTGGCCGTGATGTTGGTGATGGCGGTTCCGTTCACATTCGGGGCAGTGGCCAACTATCTGACGAACGATCAATGCACCAAGGATCCGAAAGTTGGTGACTGTAATTGTGATGGTGCACAATCATCGTCCGGTGGGTCAGGGACCGCCGACAATAGCGGGACTTCTTCCGGGGGAATGCCCTCGATATTGCCGGGAGAATACCATCCTGGTACCGGCGATGGGGGTTCGAGCGGCTCCAAAGGTGGAATTCCAGGCACTGGAGGCGGCGACATTCACATTGAGTGTATTAGGGCTCCTTGTCCGTCATCCCCTTCGACCGGGAGTGGTGGGACACACATAAGTACAAGAAGTTCCAGTGGAATTCCGGGTGGTGCCGGGATGGGGTGCGCATGGGTTAAGATCAATGGGGGACCGCTACGCCCCGGTAATTCTGTGCAGTCCGCGTTATTCCGGATGGGCGAAAACGCCATTTCTCCGGTACTCTATACCCCGCAGTCCCTGAATTTTGTGGCGGGTTACGCGATGAAGGGTGTGTCCCATGAGGTGACCCTCGCTGGAACTCCCCGGCAGGTATCCATGGTGCAGAGTGGTGGGGTTCCTTTCGCCTTCAAGTTTGCGGATGGCGAGTTCATAGGTGTGCCGGTGTTCGGGGACGACTGGGTGCGAAAACTGAGACTTATCATGGTTGATGCGAACGGGTGGACCACCGTGAAGGATCCGGCCTTCTATGATCTCTATACCGGGGACGGTGAAATGTACCGGTTCAACGCCTATAAAACCTCTCCGACCTACATGCAGATGGTGTTGCACCGGACGGTGGCGGGACGTGAGGAAACCTATCAGGACTTTGGCGTGGAGGTGATCAGGGATTCGAGCCAGAGCTTGAGGCAGGTGCTGTTGCCAAGTCGGCTGGCGGACATCGTGGTGGAGGATGACTGCCATTATTCAGTGAAACTTTATGCCCTGACAAACCTTGAGGGCGGGAAGGACACGAACGGATGCTACCGTCTCAAAGCACAGGCCACTCCATTCGAAGCCTGGAGTATCGGAAATCCCGAACCCGTGACGCTCAAGAAGTTGAGGGTCACCCGCGTGACGGGATCACGGACGACGGTCTACGACTACACGTATTCATCGGATGCCGATACATGGACGCTGGCCATGGGTGATGGGAACACCGTGTTGCGTCAGCAAGCTGAGGAATCGGTGTGGAACGATGCCCGCACCGAGCGTCAGATTACCCGCTATTATTATGGAAACGGCTTGCAGTCTGACCGGGTCACTGAACGGGTGAAAACCTTCAGTTGGGGTGATGGGGTAATTCAGCGGGTCACCGACCCCGGTGGTGCGAACCTGACAGAGATGTTTACCTACAATGCCGCAGGCTGGACGGAAAGCGTTGTGGATCCCGATGGGAGCTGGCGATGGTACCGCTATGATGCCGCTGGGCGGATGACCAACGAGATATATGCGTTCAAGGATTCGGCGTTGACCTCAAATGCCAATGCGGCCCACGCCATCATTACTGATTATGCCCCTGTAGATCCAGCTGATAGTACGCGCATGAACGATCAGGCGCCCCGCACCATCACCGAACGGGTTATGGGGACGGTGGTAAAGAAAAACTATCGAGCCTTCAGGCTCGGTAACAACAGGGAACTGCAGGACGTTGTGGAAGTTTGCCTGGATCCCACCGCCGCCTATGGTGACAGCCGGAATATCCGGATGGTGACAACTTTTTACGGAACAAACACGGTCAACCACCAGATCGGGCGCATCAAGACGGTGGTTTATCCCAACGGCCGGATGGACACCCGTACCTATGAGTACGGGACTTTTGTGCCTGCCGCCGGACAAACTCCACCGTTATTTGTGGCCGATCCTTTGGGCCAGTATTGGTGCGAGACCGTGGTGCATGGGACGACCAACCATCCCGAGGGGGTGGCGGGAAGAACGATCAAGGAAACTGCAGTACGTGATTCCATGAACCAGGTGGTGTTCTCCGAAACATGGGTTTACTCCGGAGAAGGTAATTATGACCGTCTCGCTTGGGAAACTCAGAGGTATGATGAGTGGCTGCATCCCGTTCTGGTTGTCAAATCAAGCGGTGAGAAAAGCGAAGCGTCGTGGGGCGGAAACTGCTGTGGCAAGTTATGGGAGAGCGGGCCGGACGGGACAGAGTATGAGTATGTCTATGACGCAATTGGCAGTGTCGTATATCGCATCAAAAAAGGGGCGACCACCAATGCCCCGGATTTATTTTCAAGTTATACATATGATGGTGCCGGGCGGCGATTGACGGAAACCCTTTTTAGTGGAGGCCTTTCGCTGCTGGTTTCCAGCAAAACCTATGACAATGCCGGTCGGCTTGCCGCTTCTGTGGATGCACAGGGCATCGTTACCGCCTATGCCTATAATGGCCGCACCAACTCAACGATACGAGGCGGATTGACCAATACAGTAGTCCGTTATCTTAGTGGCAGCGCCAAATCCATGGCTGAAAACGGTGCCACCAAGACGACCTATGACTATGGTGTCAATGCCGATGGTAGCCAGTGGAGTAAGATCTTCAATGGTCCGGCAGGACTGAACTCTCCAACTTGGCAGAAAACAACCGTAGATTCGCTCGGGCGTGGGATTCTGGGAGAAAATCCGGGTTTCGGTGGCGGGGTAATCGCCAGCGCCTCTTATTACAACAACCAGAATCAACTTGTCAAAACTAGCCGTACATCGGCTCCTGACACGCTCTATTCCTACAATGAACTAGGGGAACCGTTCCGATCTGGAATAGATGTCAATACCAATGGTGCCATAGATCTTGCCGGACCCGACCGCATTTCTGAATCTGCCGTCTGGTTCGAGAAAGATGGAGCCGGGAATTATTGGGGATGCCGGGCCTCCTTGATCTTTGCAGGCAACGGTTCCGCCGTACCAACCACCAACGCCGTCCAGCGGTTGAGACTGATGGGGGATGAAATGCCATTAAATGGATTGATCTCCGAGACGATCGCCGCTGACTTGCTGGGCAATCAGACCGCCTCCCGTACCTACGTGGATCGCGCCAACAAAACCGTCACCCAAGTTGTTGTCTCCCCAAATTCAACCAACAGCGCGACGCAGGTAACCATTAACAGCCTGCTCACCAGCAGTACCTCCAAAACTGGCGTCCAAACCACCTACTCCCAAGATGCGCTCGGTCGCCAGGTCGCCGCGACATCTTCTCCCTCTCCCTTCAGGGGAGAGGGTGGGGGTGAGGGTGCTGTGCGCCTCGTAGGCGTCTACACCCATTACAACGCTCTTGGCCAAGTCGACTGGACAATGGACGCCGCCAGCAACCAAACGACTTATGTTTACGACTCTTCTGGCCACCGCACGCAGGTCATCGACGCCCTCACAAACGCCACCTTCACCGCCTATGACCCCGAAGGCCGCGTCCTCGCCACCTGGGGTGCCACCTATCCTGTGGCCTATGATTATGACGCATACGGCCGCATGACCGCCATGTACACCTACCGCGGCAGCAATTCCCTCTCTTCCTATTCTGCAATCACCAATCTCATATCTCAAATGGACCAGACGCGTTGGCTCTATGACGAGACAACAGGATTGTTAACGAACAAGACATACGGGGATGGTCGTGGCCCCGCCTACACCTACACTCCCGACGGCAAGCTCGCCACCCGCACATGGGCGCGCGGCGTCGTCACCAGCTACAGCTATGATGCTCTCAGCCAGTTAACTAACATCAGCTACAGCGACAACACCCCCGCAGTCGGTTTCGCCTTCGATCGCCTCGGGCGCCAGACCGCGATCACTGATGCCCAAGGTGCCCGCACCTTCAACTATAACGACGCCCTGCAACTCGTCGCTGAAACCAACACCCAAGGCATCCTTCAATACGCCTTCGACAATCTTGGCCGCCCCGCCGGCTTTTCTTCAGGTAGGGCGAACCCTCCGGGTGAGCCGACCTATTTCGTCCGCTATGATTATGATCCAGTGGGTCGCTTCTCCTCTATCACGTCTACTTCTGCCAACTGCACGCTGCCCACTGTTTACCGCTACTCTTACGTCCCCGGCTCCGACCTCGTCGCCGGCTACACCACCGACACCGGCTTCTCCCTCATGCGGTCTTACGAGCCCAATCGCAATCTCATCGCCTCGATCACGAATAGCTTCGGCGGCATTTCGTTGCACAGGTTCGATTATGTGAATGATGCCGTTGGTCGTCGCACCCAGCGTGCCGATGTCGATATTTCCGCAGTCATCTCCAACCTCTTTGCGTATAATGCCCGCAGTGAATTGACGGATGCGGCTATGGGCACGAATCAATACAACTACGCTTATGATCCCATCGGCAACCGGCGCTCGGCCACCAATAATGCTGAGGTATGGAACTACGTGGCCAACGCCCTCAACCAGTATTCACAATTAACTAATAACCAATCACCAATAACCCCGGCATATGACCTCGATGGGAATATGACGGGCTACAAGGACTGGACCTTCGTTTGGGATGCGGAAAACCGCCTGGTACTCGCCTCTAACGCGACGACCGTGGTGTCCAACTCCTATGATTACATGTCCCGCCGGGTGGCCAAGGTGGTGAACGGACAGGCTACTGTGTTCGCCTATCAAGGGTGGGCGATGATTGTAGAAAGTGCCGCCACTTCGACGAATAGTTTTGTCTACGGCTTGGATTTGTCCGGCACTTCTCAAGGGGCGGGCACGATTGGTGGGATTTTGAACGCAAACTTCAGCGGAACCACCGCTTTCTACGCCTATGACGCCAATGGTAATGTAACAGACATTGTAGACACAAACGGTGCCTTTTCCGCCCGGTACGCGTATGATCCCTACGGGAACACAATCGCCAAGTCGGGGAATCTGGCCGATGTCAATCCGTTTCGGTTTTCCACGAAGTATCTCGATCAGGAGACCGGGTTGATTTATTACGGCTATAGATACTACCAGCCGAAGACGGGGAAATTTACCAGTTTGGATCCAATAGCTGAACTTGCATTTCGCGTGAGTAAGAATCCCGAGCTTATGCCGGCTGTAGGCGCTCGGATGGTAAGGCGGGTCACGCAAATTGCGCAGCGACGGTATAGTCGAAATCTCTCCTTGTTTGTTGATAACGAGCCGATTGCCCAATATGACAAATTAGGCCTCCAGACGCAAACGCCTGCGTGGAAGACCTGTACGCCTCCACGCGTATGGGGACAGAGAGGTGGTGGGAATGTTCCACCTGCTGATGGTTGTTCGTTTCCAGGCTGGGCGAGACTGCTTGCACGAGCAGGTGGGCTAATGCCATGGAGTGGAAACAAGGATGATCCCACGGGTAAGTGTTCCTTTTTGTCTTCATGTAATATCCATGACGGATGTTATAGTCGCTGTAATCAAAGTCATGAGGATTGTGACAATCAATTATGGAACAATCTAAATAATGCCTGCAATTTCTGTGGGCAGTCTATGCTAGCTGGGCGAGATAGAGATGATTTTGAGGATAGTTGCAATCAGTGGGCTGATCTATTCGAGTGGGCCGTCCGCACATTTGGTGGCTCTGCTTACAGAAACAGACAAGAGCTAAATTGTGATTGCCAATGCCCAATGCCTCCCGGAACTGAACCTTGACGTTGGGGGGCACTCAATGAAAACTTTATTAATCAGGTTCTTCCGGGAATAGCGTGTGATTTGTCATTGAGTTAAACAAGGATGAAGATCAAGACCTCCGAGATGAAAAAGCACGTCACGTTTGAAACGATCCCGGTTGCGGTAACCGCACGCCTGCTGGATCAAGTGTTGGATCCGGCTGTTAATGCCTTCTGCGTGGGCATTGCTGAGACGGAAGCGGAAGAAGGTCACGATATTGGCCCAGTGTTTCTTGAACATGCGGGCCACCTTCTTGATGGGCTCCAATCGGGTCGCCATGGCGTCCCTGTACCACTTGCGAAAAAACTCTGTGGCATCGTCAGGGTCGGTGCAGGACCAGAACGAGCGGAACAGTTCTTTTACCTTCCATGCCCGTGCCGTTTTGGTCGCAAGAGCACGCAATTCCCGAAAGCGAGCCGCCCACTTCCTCGGCACGTTCTCCAGGCCATACAGCCACAGTTGCCGCGTCCCCTTGAGGGGCGAGACGGTATCGCCCTGTTTCACTTCATGCTCCATACGTCTAACCTCATCCACCGCCCGGTTCATATAACGAGCCAGGTGAAAATTATCGTAGACGATCTTCTCTGCTCCTCCGGGAACATAACGGATCGTCGAGTTCCTAAAAGCCTCCCACATGTCCATCGAGACGGCCTCCACCTCTTTGAGCTGTTCACGGGTCAGGGTTCGCCAGAATCGATTCAGGCTATTCTCCACCCGATCATCCTCGATGGCCAGCACCCGCGTCTCTCCTCCGTCCGCACAACTCACAATGGTCACGTATTGATGTCCCCAGCCGACCGCCTTCTCATCGACACACAGCCGCTTAAAGGGCACCACGGGGCGTCGGGCGAGTCCCCGGTTAATCGCCCGTTGCTTGATGCCGTCTGCTTGATCCCAGGTAATTCTCAAGATGTCACACGCCGCCGCCGTCGAGCATTCCTTCAACACATCAATCGCCAATCGCTCAAACCATGCCGTAAACCGGCTCCCAGGTTCAGCCCATGGAACCTTAACCATCTGCGTCCCATGTGTGTCGCACTTCACCCGAGGCACATCGGCCACCAAAATCGTCTTGTACTGGCAACTATCCAAATGCCGCCATTTCCGCTTCTCCCAAGCGTGGACGTGCATTCGCACCCCACACTCCGGGCATCCCCATGCCGTCTCGGCACAGGCCACTTCAACCTCGATGCTTCCCTCGTCCTTCTTCAGCGTCACCGATTTAACCGACCACGGCGACTGAAGCCCCAGAATCTGCTCATAAAGCTTGGTGTCATTCATGCACCAAAGGTATCAAACCAATGACAAATCACACGCTAAAGCCGGTAGAACCATTAATCATTTGTGCGCTTTTCATCTTAATGTTTATTGGCGGTGGATGTGCTTCGTCTGGTTATTTAACAGCCCGTTGTCGTGATGCTTCTGACGTATTCACGGTGGCGGTTGGTGTTGGGGTTGGGGCAAAAATTAGAGTTGGGCCGATTGCGCCAGGACTTATCGTTTGCCATGACTTTGCAGGTTTACGTGCAGGCACTTGCTTCCTGGGTAATAACAATCCGTTGGAGTCCGATGTTGCGGCACCGTTTCCAATCACTTTGCGTTCGTGGGATAATAAGATGTCATTCGGGCATGACGTTTTCTCTCTGCAATTATTCAACCAAGCGACCGAGCGGCCTCAGGAAAGTTTTATAGTCCAACGTAACAAGGATGTTGTTATTATGAATCCCTTGCCTTGTATCGCGCTGGGTAAACACGCCTGTGATTATACTCAGATTGAGGCAGTAGTCGGGGTTGGAGGATCGCTCAGATTGGGCTTTAATGCAGGAGAACTAATGGATTTCATTCTCGGATGGACGACGCTGGACATTTATCATGATGATAAGATTGGAATTGGGGGAAGTTCTCCACTTTCGACAAATGAAATAACCCGCTAACCATGGGCTACTACACCAGGCACAGGGTGACAGGCTATTAGTATAGAAAGTTATTTACATAGCGGGAACAGGGTGACAGGCTATTAGTATAGAAAGTTATTTACATAGATATAGGCTATGCTAGTCTTGCCGCAGTTGAATCGAAGACCCTGGGAGGTGATCATGCGCAAGGCAAGGATTGTTGAGGAAACGGCGGCATATTATCATGTGGTGTCACGAGTGGTGGGACGGGAACGCCTGTTCAAGACAGCGGAGGAGCGGGAGCGGATCACGAAGACCATGAGGCAGGTGGAAGGGTTCTCCGGGGTGCAAGTTTTGGCCTTTGCGGTGCTAAGCAATCACTTCCATATTTTGCTGTATATTCCTGAACGGCAGGATGTTAGCGAC
>Ga0194060_10001588_pt1 | contig 16227 bp, 12 predicted proteins | sample SepL225m_MetaG_FD_163427 | JGI IMG/M metagenome (GOLD analysis project Ga0194060, IMG submission 163427) | Anoxic zone freshwater microbial communities from boreal shield lake in IISD Experimental Lakes Area, Ontario, Canada - Sep2016-L222-5m | ecosystem: Environmental > Aquatic > Freshwater >...
GCTTCCACCGCTCTTGAAACGCGAATAGCGCGTCCAATATCGCGAGACCAGATTGAACCAGATAGGCCATATTCTGAATCGTTCGCAATCCGAATTGCATCTGCTTCATCCTCAAAGGGCAGAACACTTACAACTGGGCCGAAAATTTCTTCGCGATATGCACGATCATTAGTATCTTTTGGAAGCAGAACGGTTGGTGCGAACCAATAACCGGCACCTTCAGGTTTTGTGCCCTGAAACGCAATTGGGGTTCCACTTGGAACATATTCCTTAACTCGTTCTAGCTGAGCCGCAGAAACCAGGGGACCCATTTCTGCGCTTTCGAGCGCTGGATCTTCAACGCGGAATTTCTTTACTGCTGTTTCAAATTCGGCCATGAATTTATCGAAGACTGAACGCTGTACAAGAAGGCGAGATCTAGCGCAACAATCTTGACCAGCATTATCAAAGACAGCTCCTGGTGCATTTGCAGCTGCCTTTTGAATATCGCTATCCGCAAAAATGATGTTTGCACTCTTACCGCCAAGTTCCAAAGTTAATCGCTTAACCTGATCGGCACATCCACGCATAATTCCTTTGCCAACTGTTGTTGAACCAGTGAATACTATTTTGCGCACTAGGGGATTAGTTACAAATCGTTCCCCAACAATGCTGCCCTTTCCAGGAATTACATTGAATACACCATCCGGAATTCCAGCTTCGATTGCAAGTTCACCAAGGCGAATAGCAGTCATTGGAGTTATCTCTGCAGGTTTCAAAACGACGGTATTTCCCGCAGCAAGTGCCGGGCCAAAACCCCAGCCAGCAATTGGCATTGGGAAATTCCACGGAACAATTATTCCGATTACGCCAAGAGGTTCCTTGAAAGTTATATCAATTCCATTGGGTACTGGAATTTGTTTTCCAAAGAGTCGTTCTGGGGCAGCGCTGTAATAATTCAATACATCGCGGACGTTGCCGGCTTCCCAACGCGCATTGCCAATGGTGTGACCACTATTTAAAACTTCTAGTTGGGCAAGTTCTTCCAGATGTGAATCAACTTCTGAGGCAAACTTGCGCAATAACTTTGCACGATCGCCTGGGTTCACTTTGCGCCAGGTTTGAAAAGCTTTTTCCGCCTTTGCAATTACAAGATCGGTTGCAGCAAGATCTGCGAGTTCAATCTCTTTAACTGGTTTTGCGGTTGTCGGATTTATTACAGTGAATGTGCTCATTAATTTACATCCGCTCGAAACTGCGGAAACGCTCCCAATCTGTTACGGCTCGTGAATAGGCATCTAATTCGGTATCGGCCATGTGCGTGTAATGCTTCTGTACATCAGCGCCGAAAGTATCTCTGATCCAAGTGCTATTTGCCCACAAATCGCGCGCTTCCTTAAGCGAAGTTGGAACACGATTTGTTTCTAGTGCATATGCATTTCCGGTGAAAATAGGCTCGAGTTCTAGGTTATTTTCAATTCCATCGAGTCCTGCAGCGACCATTCCAGCGACCGCTAGATATGGATTCACATCTCCGCCTGGAACTCGGTTTTCAACCCGAAGTGATAAACCTTCTCCGACCAAGCGAAGTGCGCAGGTGCGATTATCGCGCCCCCATTTAATTGCTGTTGGAGCAAATGTTCCTGGTTGGTAGCGCTTGTATGAATTGATATTTGGCGCAAATAAAAGCGCAAGCTCGTTCATATGTTTCTGCAGACCGGCCAAGTAAGAGCGTCCTTGCTTTGACATTCCATCGCCAGCATCGCCGGCAAGAACTGCGCCACCTTTCTTATCACGGAACGATAAGTGGATATGGCAAGAGCTGCCCTCTTTCTCATTGAACTTAGCCATAAAGGTAAGAGAACATCCCTGCTTTGCGGCAATCTCTTTTGCGCCCATCTTGTAGATGACATGGTTATCGCAAGTTGAAAGTGCATCTTCATAACGAAATGCGATTTCGTGTTGGCCGAAGTTACATTCACCTTTTGCGGATTCAACAATTAGCCCGGCTTCATCCATATTGTTTCTAATTTCACGGAGCAACTTTTCAACTCTACCAGTTCCGAGAAGCGAATAGTCCACGTTGTATTGATTTGCAGGTGTGAGATCGCGGTAAGCCTTATCCCATGCCTCTTCAAAAGTTTCTTTGAAAACAATAAACTCAAGTTCGGTGCCGCACATTGCGACCATTCCAGCTTTATCAAGGCGTTCGAGCTGGGTCTTTAAAATTGTTCGTGGTGAAACTGAGATCCCATGTTTGTGGTGATCGGTGAAATCTGCAATCAACATAACTGTGCCTTCATGCCATGGCATTGGACGCAAAGTATTCAAATCTGGCAGCATCGCCATGTCGGCGTAACCGGTATCCCAAGAAGAAATGTCATAACCCTGCACTGTGTTCATGTCGATATCTGATGCCAATAAGTAGTTACAACCCTCGGTGCCATTTGCCAGAGTGTCATTTAGAAAAAACTTGGCATGAATTCGCTTGCCTTGTAAGCGGCCCTGCATATCTGTGGCGCCAACGACAACGGTGTCGATCTTGCCGCTCTCGACATCCTTACGAAGTTGTTCGACGGTTAATTTCACGTGAGCGCTCCCTTTTTGGCCAAATTATTGGATTACCTGTGGGGAGGTTACTAGGGCTTGTAATTACGCACAACGGGCGTGAAATTCACCAAATTTCCCTGTTAAAACCCCACGAATAGCCTTCCAATTTGATGAGACGCAAGGCACACTTTTCGCACAGCTTCTCCATTAGACAGAAGGGCAAATAACGAACATATGCTAAATACAAATGATGCCGACGCAAAAAAATTGGCGGAATTAGGATACAAACAAGAGTTCGATAGAAAGTGGAGCGGCTTTCACAACTTTGCCATCTCCTTTTCAATTATTTCGATACTTTCTGGTTGTTTCACCACCTTCGCACAGGCTTGGAACAATGGCGGACCGGTAGCAATCTCAATCGGTTGGCCAATCATCGCCAGCTTGATCATGATTATTGGTCTCTGCATGTCCGAACTTGTTTCGGCTATGCCGACTGCAGGTGGAATTTATTATTGGGCACTAAATCTCGGTAAGCCTTTACATGGCTGGGTTACGGGTTGGTTGAATCTAATCGGCCTTATCACAGTAACGGCAGGTGTGGATTATGGCTTTGCTAACTTCTTCGTTTACACCGCAAATCTTTACTCAAAATCATTTGACCCAAGCAATCTAAAGCAAGTTTTCACGGTATTTGCAATTACTTTGCTCATACACATCGCAATGAATATTTGGGGCGCAAAAATTATTCACCAACTTCAAGGCATCAATGTATGGATCCACGTCTTTGGCGTTGTGGCGATTATTGGTATTTTGATAATGATTCCAGCGAAGCATCAATCAACTTCATGGGTCTTCACACATCAAATTAACAACAGCGGATTCTCACATGGCTCATATTGGATTTATGTTTTGCCACTTGGTTTCTTGCTTACTCAGTACACAATTACTGGCTTCGACGCATCGGCTCACGTTTCTGAAGAGACTGGCCAAGCATCTAAGGCTGCAGCGCAAGGACTTTGGCGCTCAATCGCATACTCAGCAGTTGCAGGTTGGATTCTGCTCCTGTCTTTCTTGTATGCAGCGACAGATGAAGCTGGAATTACGAAAGCTGGCGGAATCTCACAAGCAATTTTCGTAACCGCACTTACATCAGGTTGGGCAAAGATTGTTTTGATCATCACTTGTCTCGGACAGTTCTTCTGCGGAATGTCTTGTATCACCGCTGGTTCACGAATGCTTTTTGCATTCTCACGTGACCGCGCTGTACCAGGACACAAGTACTGGACAAAGCTTGATAAAAATCGCAACCCATCCCATTCTGCATTTGGTCTTGGCTTGGCTGCGCTTATTGTCACCATCCCTGCGATTTGGTCAGCTGTAGCGTTTTATGCAGTTGTATCAATGGCGGTAATCGGATTGTTCTCATCCTTCGCAATTCCGATTTATCTTCGTTGGAAAAAGGGTTCTGCATTCAAACAAGGCGATTGGAATCTTGGAAACAAGTGGAAATGGATGGCGCCAGTTGCGGTCATTGAAATCGTTATTGTTTCAATTTACTTCATCATGCCTTTGTCACCTGCAGGAGTTTGGTGGAGCGCTGACTTCAAGTTGACCTCTGCAAACTACGCACCAGTTGCATTCATCGTTGTTCTCGGTGGCGCAATGATTTGGTGGTGGGCATCAGCTCACAAACACTTCAAGGGTGCGGTTCGTACTCTCGATTAATATCTAAAAGAAACATAAGATTAGTCCGTTGGGTTTATAGCCCAACGGACTATTTTTTTATCAGGAGGAAAAATGTCGGGACGCGTCCAAGGTCTAGTCGCAATTGTTACTGGCGCAGCATCAGGCATCGGAGAAGCCAGTGCGATTCGGCTTGCCGAAGAAGGTGCGAGTGTATTTTGTGCTGATATCGATGCTGCAGGGGCAAATAGGACTGCAGAGTTGATAAATAATTCCAAGGGCTCAAATGGTCTGGCGATTGGTTTTGGAATCGATATCTCAGATTCCAATAAGTGTGACGAGATAGTTGCGGCTGCAGTTTCCAAGTTCGGGACTATTGATATCTTGGTCAATAATGCGGGCGTAAATCTGCCAGGAGTTTTCCATGAGGTTACCAATGAAACTATCGATCGCACGCTTTCTGTAAATATAAAGGGCGCAATGTATTTAACGCGCGCTGCGATTCCTCATATGTTGAAGAGTGGCCACGGTTCAATTGTGAATATGTCCAGTGTTAACGGCTTGGTCTCAGAACCTTTCCTCAGCGTCTATTCGGCTTCTAAAGGTGCAATCGTGATGTTCACCAGAGGTATTGCACTTGACTACGCCAAATTAGGTATTAGATGTAATGCAATATGTCCGGGTTGGGTTGATACGCCAATAAATCATGCACACGCAAAGATGTTGGGTGGCCTTGATCATGTATACGACACCATCGATTCGTTTCAGCCAATCGGCAGACCAGGTACCCCGCGTGAAATTGCTAATTTAGTTCTATTTCTTGCCAGCGATGAATCTTCATTTATGACTGGATCAATTGTTTCAGCAGATGGTGGTATGACCGCGCAATAATTTCAACCTGTTATTAAATTGCCCCAGCTTTGGACAATTGGTTTCCAGATTCGTTCAAGCTCGGATTCGGCGGCAGCTACTTCGGCCTTAACACTTGCCTTGCCGGACTCTAGAAATGCATTGTCTGCATCATCTTCCCAGAGCTGAATGATTCCAGAATCAACTTCTGGGTGGAACTGCACTGCATAAGTTGCCTTACCAATTCGATATATCTGGTTTTCGCAGAGATCACTAGAAGCCAAAGCCACGGCCGCAGATGGAAGTTTTGATACAACGTCCTCATGCCATTGCGCAGTTACTGCGCCACTTTCAAAATTAAAGATTGAATCTATAACCGAATTTCGATCTATTTTATAAATACCAATTTCGCCAACTTTGGATCGTGTTACTTCGCCATCTAAGGCGGTTGCAAGTAATTGCGCCCCTAGACAGATTGCAAATACCGGTATCTCTCTTGCAATTGCATCTGCCAATAATCTCTTTTCATTCGCCAACCAAGGCGCACTAGCTTCATCATTCGCGCCCATTGATCCGCCAAGTGGAATTAACGCCGAAATATCTGCGGGAACTTCCGTTGGAACTACATCACCGGCATAAGCGCGCAAGATTTTTATTTCAAATCCAATTTCCATAAGCCAACGGCCAACTAAATGTGGGGGATCGGTAGGGTCATTTTGGATTGCAAGAATTATTTTCGCGCTTTTTTCTGGCATGCGTAAATAATGGCGCAACTTTTGTAATCCCGCAGGATTTTTGAAAATTCTTCAAGAATTGTCCAAAATCTTGCAATTTCTACCCTTTCAACACGCATGAAGTCAGCCTATTAGTGCGTTTTCTGGCATTCCCTGCTACCTTCGCCTTTATAAGAAAACTACCAAGTTTTCTCACAAACAAAGGAGCTCGTACCCAAAAGGGATTCGCTGAAAGCTAGCGAGCCATCCAACAAAAGGTACTTCTTTCCAAAATGACCTGAACTCTAGAACCTCAGACTTTCCGTAAGACTCCGAACGTTGTAACTCCAGTTTCATCGACAAGAATTAAAGAGATGATGGCTGCTGAGTGGGCGTTATTTTCAAAATCTACCTTTGCATCTGGTGTTGAAAACACAATTGCGAAATCATCTTCGCCGCTTGGCGTAACCTCCAGCTTTCAATACTGGGATCCATATCCAATAAGCATCGTTTCAGCTAAGGGTGCCTGGATGACGGATGTTGATGGTCGACAACTACTTGATCTTTCAATGGGCTTCGGCGCAATGCTTGCCGGTCATTTAAATGAAGAAGTTGTTGCTGAAACCAAAGCTGCACTTGAAGGTGGAACTCTCTTCGTTACTCCATCACCTATTTCACGTGATGGTTCTGAACGCCTTTGTAAGCGCTTTGGAATCGATAAGGTGCGCTTCGCAAACTCGGGAACTGAAGCCACAATGTATGCAGTTCGCACTGCAAAGGCCTACAACGGCAAATCTGCAATCGTTAAGTTGGAAGGTGGCTACCACGGTAGCTATGACCCACTTACAGTTTCAGCAAAGCCTTCACTTGATCAAGCAGGAAACCCAGAAGAACCAACTCCGGTAATCGGACAAGGTGTTAATGCTGGCGTTGTCTTTGTAGTTCCATTCAACAATCTTCCAGCACTTGAAAAGGTTTTTGCTCGCGATCACGAATCAATCGCATGCTTTATTTTGGAACCAGTTCTAGAAAACTTAGGAATTGTTCTTCCAGATGCTGGCTATCTTGCAGCTGTTCGCGATCTTTGCACCAAGTACAACATCGTCTTAATTTTCGACGAAGTTAAAACTGGTCTTACTGCTGGCCCACAAGGCGCGGCACATCGCATCGGCGTTCAACCAGATTTAATCTGTCTTGCTAAATCAATCGGCGGTGGACTTCCACTTGCTGCATTTGGTGGCAAAGCAGAAATTATGGACACAATCACAACCGGCGCAATGGCTCACTTCGGCACATTCAATGGCAACCCACTTGCGATGGCAGGACTTCGCGCAATGGATCGCTTGTGTACAGAAGAAGCACTTGCAAAGGCTGAAGCGCTAAATAAGCAGGCTTTAGATCGAATCACTGAAATCATCGAAGAGTTTCAACTACCAGCTCACACAGTTGGCTTTGGAGTTAAGGGTTGCGTAACTTGGTCGAAGGATCCAGTTCGTAACTATCGTGATTACAAGGCAACGGATTTTGCGATTGCTGAACTTTCATGGCTCTGGTCAATGAACCGCGGAATCATCACGCCTCCGGGTCTTGATGAACAATGGTTGATTTCTCTGGCACACGGTCAGAAGGAGATTGATTTATTGGTTGAAGATTTCCGCGCTTTTGCGGTCGCACTTCGCGCGTAATCTTTAAAGATTTATTCGAGGGCAATTAGTTCTAGATACTGATTGCCCCATAAATCTTCATCGCCATCAGGAAGCAATAAAACACGCTCTGGTTTGAGGGCTTGGACAGCGCCGACATCGTGACTTACAAGAACTACGGCGCCTTGATATTCACCAAGTGCAGCGAGAATTTCTTCGCGCGATGCTGGATCTAAGTTGTTTGTTGGTTCATCAAGTAAAAGAACATTTGCAGATCCGACAACAAGAGTTGCGAGAGCTAATCTTGTTCGCTCGCCACCACTTAGAACCTTTACTGGTTTTTGAACATCATCGCCAGAAAATAAGAATGAACCAAGGGTTTGTCGGGCTTGTTGTTCGCTGATTTTTTCACCGGCAGAGAGCATGTTCTCAAGAACTGTTCGCTCGAAATCAAGTGATTCGTGTTCCTGGGTGTAGTAACCAATTTTTAATCCGTGTCCTGGAAGTATTTCACCAGTATCTGATTGATTCGTGCCGCCCAAAATACTCAACAGAGTTGTTTTTCCAGCGCCATTTAATCCAAGGATAACTACGCGAGATGATCTATCGATCGCAAGATCAACATCGGTAAAGATTTCAAGTGAACCATATGACTTACTTAAGCCAGTTGCCATTAAAGGTGTCTTGCCACAAGCAGCGGGGGTAGGGAAGCGAAGCTTTGCAACCTTGTCGGATTTGCGAACATCTTCAAGGTTAGAGATAAGTGCTTCCGCGCGGCGCAACATTCCTTGGGCTGCAGTTGCCTTAGAAGCTTTGGCCCGCATTTTCTCGCCCTGCTTCTGCAAGATTTCAGCCTTCTTCTCGGCATTTGCACGTTCCTTCTTGCGACGATGCTCATCAGCCTCGCGTTGCAATAGATATTTCTTCCAACCCATGTTGTAGACATCAATCACATTGCGATTGGCATCTATATAAAAAACTTTATTTACAACAGTTTCGATCAAGGCAACATCGTGAGAGATAACTACAAGCCCGCCAGAATATTTGGCTAGATAATCGCGCAACCAATTAATAGATTCAGCATCTAAGTGGTTTGTTGGTTCATCAAGAAGAAGGGTTTCGGCTCCACTAAAAAGTAGGCGAGCAAGTTCAACGCGGCGACGTTGGCCACCAGATAGAACTTGGATTGGCTCTTCTAATAAGCGCTCTGGTAAACCAAGATTTGTTGCAATTGATTCGGCCTCGGCTGATGCGCCATAACCACCGGCGGCATTGAATTCGCTATCGACTCGGGCATATCGCTCTAGGGCGACTTCTAACTCTTCAGGCGTTGCAGTTGCCATTGCTTCTTCAGCCTTGCGCATCCGAATAACAATTTGATCTAAGCCACGTGCAGAGAGAATTCGATTTATTACAGTTTCTTCTTGATCGCCAGTTCGTGGATCCTGAGGGAGGTATCCGATTGTTCCGGTGCGAGTTATTTGACCACCTGCGGGAAGAGTTTCACCAGCTAAACATTTTGCAAGAGTTGATTTTCCGGCGCCATTGCGGCCGACAAAACCTATTCGGTCTCCGCTGTTGATGCGGACCGCTACATCTTTAACTAAGAGTCTTGCGCCAGCTCGGAGTTCAACGCTTTGAGTGGCAATCACTAAGCGATACTCCCACAGCAGCGATAGATATAACTAATCGTCTATCTTGAAGCCATCTTTAATTGCGCCGAGTTCGATACCAGCGGCAACGTGGTCAGTATTCTCGCCTCGTGCAAGCTGAGCGGCATGTGCTTTATCGTGCCAACGTTCTTCGATATTTCCGTATCGCCAAATGAGTAGAGCGATTGACCAGACAACAACAAAGCCAGCAACGATTATGTAGCCAGCTGAATTAAGATTGAAATCATTTGCATAGTTCCAGAAGCCGCCAGATAGGTTCAGTTGATTTGAAATTACCTGCAAGATTTCTAGCCCACCTACAAACAGCGCAACTGCAACTGAGAGACCAGTAATAACTATGTTGTAGTAAACCTTGCGAACTGGTTTTGAAAAGGCCCAACCATAAGCGAAGTTCATAAAGGAGCCATCGATAGTATCGAGAAGACTCATTCCGCCTGCAAAGAAGAAGGGGAGTGAAAGTATTGCCCACCAAGGAAGTCCTGCGATTACAGAAGTACCGGCAAGGACTAGTAGACCAACTTCAGTAGCGGTGTCAAAGCCTAGGCCGAAGAGAATTCCGAGCGGATACATCTTCCAACTTGCATCGATGCGACGAGCAATCGGCCCAAAGAAACGCATCAAGAGGCCACGGGCATTTAAATGTTTTTCAAGTTCGTCTTCACTATATGCACCTTTACGCATCTGCGCGAAGACTTTTACAATCGAAATCAAAACTACTAAATTCAAAATCGCAATCAACATCAAAAAGGTGCCAGAAACCGTTGTGCCAATCAGGCCGGTGTAGTGATGCAGCGAAGAGTTCTCATCTTTCAACTGTGATCCAAGAGCTTTGATTCCAAAGTTCAATAATATTGCCAATACTGCGACAACTGAGGAGTGGCCTAGTGAGAAGAAGAAACCAACAGCAAGTGGGCGCTTTCCTTCAGACATTAATTTTCGAGTCGTATTATCAATTGCACTTATGTGATCGGCGTCGAATGCGTGGCGCATACCAAGTGTGTAAGCAAGTGCCGCAGTTCCCCAACCAAAGAGTGAACCATCGCTTAATTCATATTTTCCAGAAACAGCCAGTCCCATCAATACAAAACCAGCAATGTGTAGGAAGGCGATAAAACCAAACATCGCAGCCATCCGGCGCCACTCATCCCGAGTAAGGCGATCGCGAAGCGGGATTTTGACCGATGCAGTGGCAACCTGGTTCATCTTCCGCCCCTTCTTCTAGATGCAAATGATTTGCAAGAAGGAAAAATACCTGAGTTTGGGAACCGACGCCACTTGAAAATAAAGAAGCCCCCGATCTCTCGAGGGCTTCTCTGAAGTTATTTCTTAGAGGTCGTAATAAAGCTCGAACTCGGCTGGATGTGGACGCAAGCGGACGTAATCCACTTCTTCCTTACGCTTCCAAGTGATCCAAGTTTCGATTAGATCCTTTGTGAATACGCCACCCTTGAGCAGGAACTCGTGATCGGCTTCTAGGTTATCTAGAACTGCATCAAGTGATCCTGGAACTTGTTGGATTGCAGCTGCTTCTTCGCCTTCCAATTCGTACAAGTCTTTATCAACTGGCTTTGGTGGCTCGATCTTGTTCTGAATTCCATCTAGTCCGGCCATAAGCATTGCAGCGAATGCTAGGTATGGGTTTGATGACGGATCTGGACAACGGAATTCAATGCGCTTTGCCTTTGGATTCGAACCAGTGATTGGGATACGAATACATGCAGAACGGTTACGAGCTGAGTAAACAAGATTTACTGGTGCTTCGTATCCTGGAACTAAGCGGCGGTATGAGTTAACGGTTGGGTTAGTGAATGCAAGCAATGAAGGTGCATGCTTTAGAAGTCCACCAACGTACCAACGCGCCATGTCAGAAAGATCGCCGTATCCATCACCGAAGAACAATGGCTTTCCATCTTTCCAGAGTGATTGGTGAACGTGCATACCTGAACCGTTATCACCGAATAGTGGCTTTGGCATGAAGGTTGCAGTCTTGCCAGCTTCCCATGCAGTGTTCTTAATGATGTATTTGAATTTCATTACATCATCGCCGGCAGACAAAATATCTGAGAAGCGATAATTAATTTCCATCTGTCCTGCAGTACCAACTTCGTGGTGTGAACGTTCTACAAGTAGACCGGCTTCGCCAAGCTTCATAACCATTTGGTCGCGAAGGTCTGCGAATTGATCTGTTGGAGAGACTGGGAAATATCCACCCTTGATACGTGTGCGGTATCCACGGTTTGGAGTGCCATCTGGATCGTATTCGACGCCAGTGTTCCATGCGCCTTCATATGAATCGATATGGTGGTATGACTCATTCATTCCAGTCTTGAAACGAATTGCATCAAATACATAGAACTCGGCTTCTGGTGCGAAGAATGCAGTATCTGCAATTCCAGTGCCCTTTAAATATTCAACTGCTTTTGAAACAACGCCACGTGGATCTCGTGAGTATGGAGAGTCATCGATTGGGTTGTGAACAGAGAAGAGAATTACCAATGTTTTAACATCACGGAATGGATCGATGAATGCTGATTCCGGAATAGGAAGCAACTTCATATCTGATTCGTGAATTGCTTGGAAACCACGGATTGAAGAACCGTCGAACATCAGACCATCAGTGAAGACTGCTTCGTCGAATGACTCAACTGGAACGTTGAAGTGGTGTTGAATACCTGGAAGATCGATAAAGCGAACATCAATTAGCTTTACATCTTCCTTCTTAATAAATGCAAAAATCTCTGCAGAGTTCTTAAACATTTTTCTCCCGGTTAGGTTCTAGTCTCTTGGATGAGCGCTTCGCCGAGCCCACCAATGTGATTGTTTATGGGGAAAATATAGGCGGTTCTCGTAAAAAACGGTTAACCGAATTGTTACGTTTGTGTTTCGACCTGCCTGCCTGCGCGCTTATGGGATAGGGGTTAGCCTTGGCAGATGGAAATTGCAGGCTTGGGAAGAAGGTTTTTAGCTCTAATGATCGATTGGGCGATGTGCTCGATAATTGCCAGCTTCATTGGCTTTGAGTCTAAATCGCTCACGATATTAGTTCTCTTTTTCGTCGAGGTAAGTATTTTGACAGCCTTGCAACAGGCATCTGCAGGTCAGAGAATTTTAAAGATGCGCGTTGTTGATTTCACAAATAGCGGCGTTGTTCCACCTCAAAAGGTTTTACTTAGAACTTTTTTGATTTGCTTGGTACTTCCTGCTGTCTTCACGCGTGAAGGCAGAGGATTGCACGATTGGGTTACGAACTCAGTTGTAGTTAGAAATCCAAGGCTTTAGCGCTTTGGCATTTTCGCATTGCGATTCATAGGCATTGGGCCTTTTGGAATCGGCATGCTCAATCCGCCAACTGCCTTTAGACGATTGCGAACTTCACGGACTTGATCTTTAGATAATTTCTTAGGTAATTTCTTTAGATGCTTCTGCAATTTACGGAGCGAAACTTGACCACTTCCATCACCAACAATTACCTCAGTAAGAGCGACACCAGGAACAAAGCGTTCCATCTTGCGGCGTTCATCTTGCAGTAGTGCGCGAACAGCAGATGTCCCCTCACCAACTAGAACAATTCCGGGACGACCAACACTTCGGTGAACCATGTCTTGGTTACGTGAAACATTTACTGCAGGGGTTGTCGTAAAGCCTTTGCGAATGGCCATAAGAACTGAGGCGCCGGCGCCCATTTGATCTTGAATTGAAAGGAATGCCGCAGTATTGGCGAGACGTGTGAAAATAAAGAATGCGACAAGCACGGCAAGTGGAAGAGAAATAATTGTGAAATAAACAGGATGATTTAGCTGCATTCCAACGATAATTCCAGCACACAGAACAAGTACAAAAGCTAGTGCCATCCAGAGAAATGCTATTGGCTGATGTTTGCGAGTTAAACGGAAGGCATCCTTTAGAACCTGCATCTGCCCTTGCTTTTCGCCAGCAACTGGCTCATTGGTATTGGACTTAGCTTTTCTTTTGAATAGCGCCATTACGGTTTCTCCTCATTAATTGCTTTTTCTTTTAAATGCTCGGCCCATTCTATTTCAACTTGCTGCGGCGTTGGGGCAGTTCCGCCTAATCTGGCAGGAGCCCAGCGTTGGCCCACGTGTGAATCTGGATATTGATTCTGCACCTTAGTTAATAAATCTTTCATAAGTTGGCGAAGTTGACCTTCGGCTTCATCAACATCTTGACCTTTCTTGACGATGAAAGGTTGACCAAATGCCACAGTAATTGGAAATTTATTTCGTTTCCAATTCGCCTTAACTTTCTTGGTGAATACTCGCTGGCTGCCCCAAACAATCGTTGGAATTATTGGAGTATCAGAACCCATTGCTAAGCGAACTGCACCCGTTTTAAGTTCCTTGATTTCAAAGCTGCGGCTGATTGTTGCTTCGGGGAAGATTCCGATTACTTCACCAGCGCGAAGATAACGAAGAGCTGCCACAAACGAACTTGATCCGCTGGAACGATCAACGCAGATATGGTGCATTCCGCGCATCAGGGGACCTGCAAGTTTGTTGTCAAAGATCTCTTTCTTCGCCATAAATCTGACATATCTCTTGCGGGGTAAAACTGCTGTACCGGTGATAGCAAAATCTAAATAACCGATGTGATTTATTGCAAGAATTGCGCCGCCTTTTTGCGGGATATTTTCAATGCCGGTGAAATCGAATTTAAGTCCGAGATATTTCCAGAGTCCTTTGATTGCTAAGACAACTGGGGGATAGACGAAATCACGCATCAGATATTTGCCCGTTTTTCTTGAGCTTGCTTATACAAACGACCCGCGCGATAACTTGATCGAACAAGAGGTCCGCTCATCACGCCTGCGAAACCAATGGCATCGGCTTCGGCACTTAATTCGACAAATTCATTTGGCTTTACCCAACGCTCGACAGGGTGGTGTTTTGGTGTCGGTCTTAAATATTGCGTGATTGTGATTAGGTCGCAACCGGCGCCATGAAGATCGACTAGGGCCTGGGTAACTTCTTCACGAGTCTCGCCCATTCCAAGGATCAAATTCGATTTAGTAATAAGACCAAAGGCGCGAGCTTGAGAAATAACATCCAAGGAACGTTCGTATCTAAAGGCGGGACGAATCCGCTTAAAAATACGAGGAACTGTCTCAAGGTTGTGTGCAAAGACTTCTGGTCGAGTTTCAAATACTTCATTTAACAAATGGGGTTTACCGCTGAAATCTGGCGCCAACATTTCAACACCAGCGCCCGGATTTAGCTCGTGCACTTTGCGAATCGTTTCAGCATATAACCAAGCGCCTTCATCATCTAAATCATCTCTGGTGACGCCAGTGATAGTTGCATATTTAAGTTGCATGGCAGCAACAGATTCGGCAACGCGGCGCGGCTCATCGCGATCTAGGGGATCTGGCTTTCCTGTATCAATATTGCAGAAATCGCAACGACGCGTGCATTTTTCGCCACCAATTAAGAATGTAGCTTCACGATCTTCCCAACATTCAAAAATATTTGGACACGCCGCTTCCTGACAGACTGTGTGCAACCCCTCTTTTACAACTAGCGAACGAAGGGCTGTGTATTCCGGTCCCATAATTGCGCGAGTCTTAATCCACTCTGGCTTTCGTTCAATCGGAACCTGAGCATTGCGCGCTTCGATTCTAAGTAATGGTCGACCTTCTGGCGCGATTGTCATTGTGCAATCCGTTCAAGTGCTGTTAGTAAATGCTTCTCAACAATCAGGGCAACTTCTGAAATGTTTATCTCTCTTCCCAACTCTAAAGCAAGTGAAGTAACACCGGTGTCGGTGAAACCGCAAGGTTCGATGCGATCAAAAGCTGTCATATCCGGATTCACATTAAGTGCGAAGCCATGCATGGTTACGCCCTTTGCAACGCGAATTCCGATTGCAGCTATTTTGCGATCACCTTTTGCATCACGAACCCATACCCCACTTCGTTCGCAATACCGTTCTGTCTTAAGTCCCAATTCGGAACAAGCTTCAATTAGAGCAGTTTCTACTTCGCGAACAAACCCGACAACATCATTTCGATTTCGTAATTTAATAATTGGATAGCCAACTAATTGACCTTCGCCATGCCAAGTAATTTTTCCGCCTCGGTCAACATCGATTACTGGAGTTCCATCAAGAGGGCGTTCGTGGATTTCGGTTCTGCGCCCTGCGGTATAAACCGAAGGATGCTCTAAGAAAATTACGGTATTCGGGGTTTGCCCAGAAATTACGCCAGCTTGAATTTCACGTTGGTGATCCCAGGCCTTCTGGTATTCAACAAGACCCAAATGTTCAACCAATATAGGGTTGGCTTTAACCCCTAGGCTCGAATACATAAGCCTGAGCCTAAGGTAACCTTCGCGTCTAAACCAATTAAAGAGCGAATAATCCGAAAGGTTAGGCATGTTCTCGAAAAAAACTTCATCAATTAAAGGTCGCAAACCACTTTGGCTGGCCATCGTCGTAGTCATAGTTTGGATGTCCATATCTGGTGTAACTGGCCCACTTTTCGGAAAACTCTCTTCGGTTCAAGAGAACAACAACTCATCTTTCTTACCACCAGAATCTGAAGCGACTCGAGCCGCTACCGCTATTGCTAAGTTCTCAGATAGCGCCAACGATCAAATTCCTGCGCTTGTTCTCTTTACTGGTGATGTTACGGTCGAACACATTGCATCCGCGCAAGTTTTCACACAGAGCCTGGGCGCAAAGATGCTCGTCGACTCTGATGGCAAATTAATTAAAGATAAGAGCGGTAAAGAAGTTTCTATTCCACTTTCTAATTACTTTATTGAAGGTGCCGAGATCACTTCTTTCCCCGCTCCGGATGGAAAAGCAATTTTGGCAAGTTTTCCAATAAGCGTTCAGGTTGCCACCGAACTCTTGCCTAACGAGAAAGATCCTGCTCTGCCAGGGATCGTTGAATCAATTCGTTACTATGCAAATGATTATGCAAAGGCCAATGGTTTTGTAACTCACACAACTGGCTTTGCTGGAATTCTGGCTGACTTGTTTGGTGCTTTCGGAAGCATTGACTCAGCTCTTCTACTTACAACTGGAGGAGTAGTAGCAATTATTTTGATTATTGTCTACCGATCTCCGTTCCTATGGATACTTCCACTGATGTCTGCAGCATTGGCGCTTACATTATCT
>Ga0194060_10001589_pt1 | contig 16226 bp, 14 predicted proteins | sample SepL225m_MetaG_FD_163427 | JGI IMG/M metagenome (GOLD analysis project Ga0194060, IMG submission 163427) | Anoxic zone freshwater microbial communities from boreal shield lake in IISD Experimental Lakes Area, Ontario, Canada - Sep2016-L222-5m | ecosystem: Environmental > Aquatic > Freshwater >...
ATATCTTATGTGCGGAATAGGTGGATATTTTGGATTTCAAGATGATGAGCTTGTAAAAAAGATGTCTCAGATGATGCAACATAGAGGGCCTGATGGAGAAGGAATTTTCTCAGAAGGTTATGTTACTTTGCTCAATCGTCGACTTGCAATCATTGATCGCGCAGGAGGTGATCAACCGATATATAACGAGGATAAATCGATAGTTGTCGTGTATAACGGTGAAATTTATAATTATCGTGAAATCAGAGATGAGCTCGAAAAAAAAGGTCATGTCTTCTCAACTCATTCTGATACAGAAATATTGGTGCATGGATATGAAGAATGGGGTGATGATTCATTTGATAGATATAATGGAATGTTTGGAGTTGCGTTATATGATAAGAAAAATGACCGATTGGTTCTTGCTCGCGATCATTTTGGAATTAAGCCGGTATACTATTCTTCTTTTAAAAAAAACAGCAAATTACAGGTATTGTTTGCTTCAGAGATAAAACCAATACTATCTTCAGGATATATTCAAAAAATTCCAAATGACAGAATTATTTATCGATATTTAAAATATCGAATTCATGATAATGAAGAAGAAACATTTTTTAAGGATATTTATCGACTCATGCCGGGTGAACTTCTTGTTATTGAATCAAACACACTCACAAAAAGGAAATATACTCATTTAGAAACAGAGATAGTAAAGAGTAAAAAATCTCCATTAACTCAAGAAGCGATAGAACAATTTGGCACTTTACTTATGAATGCTGTAAAAGCACGTTTGATCTCAGAAGTTCCCGTAGGTAGTTGTCTTTCGGGAGGGCTAGATTCATCTATTGTTGTCGCATTAGTGAATACATTATTGAAGGAAAAAGTTGAAGAATCAACCTCTGTTGGAGAGATTCAAAATGTATTTTCTGCTGTTTTTCCGGGATCAACTAATGATGAAGAAAAATATATAGATGCTGTAGTTCAAAAAGTACAACATATTAAGAACCATAAAATATATCCAAAGCCAGAGGAATTTTTTATCGAGATGAAAGATTTTATTCGAACCCAAGAAGAACCAACTATTAGTACTGGTCCTTATGCGCAGTATAAAGTAATGCAAGAAGCTCATAAACACGTTACAGTGGTGCTTGATGGTCAAGGTTCAGATGAGATGATGGCAGGGTATTTGCCCTATTATTTTGTCTACTTAAAGCAACTTATTAAAGATAAAAAGTGGTTATTGTTATTTAGTGAGTGTTTTGCTTCTCGAGATGTGCTCATAAAATTTGGGTTACATATTTTAGTAAGAAGATTAGGATTAAAAAAAAGCATAATAGTTGAGACGGTATTAAATAAAAGTTTTATATCAATACATAAACACGAAAAATTTTCAGTTGTTTCGAATAATTTGAAGAAACGATTAGCTCAGGATATTTTTCACAATAGTCTCCAATCACTTTTGAGATATGAGGATAAAAATAGTATGCGATTTTCGATTGAAGGTCGCGTTCCTTTTCTCGATCTCCAACTAATCAAATTTATTTTTAGCCTATCTGACGAAGCAATCATAAAGAATGGATGGAATAAATATATTTTACGAGAATCGATGCGATCATTATTGCCAGATAGTATCGCAAATCGACGAAATAAAATTGGATTCACAACACCAGAGCATGAATGGTTTTTGCATATGAAAAATAAAATATACTCACTATTTTTGAGTGAATCATTTGCTAATCGTTCGTATGTTAATCAATCAGCAGTATTACAATCATTTCGAGCATTTATTGAGGGAAAAAATGATGACACAATGATTTTTTGGCGATTAATGAATTTAGAATTATGGATGCGAGAATTTTTTGATGAAATTCAAGATAGTGAAGAATCTGTTAATAAAGAAAAAAGTACATTTGAACCAAATGAAGGAAAAAAATTAGAGATACACGTTGATGATGCAATGTATATTCGTTTCACAATACGAACATCTCTCTTTGCAAAAGGTGATGATTTTTCTAGTAAAATTTCTGAACATATTGCTGTTTTTAGAAAAGAAATTCAAAATAATTTTCAATATAAAGAACATATTTCACAACCTTGGATTGTAATCGTGTCAGAAAAAGTAGTCGCAATTTCGCAAGGAAGATCATATTTTATCTGGGACATAAATGCTGGTTTTTGGGCAAAATTATTATCAAAATATGTTACACGTACACCGTTTGGAATTGGTCTTGGTAGCCCATGGACGATGCAGATTGCAATTAATGAAATTGGACTGATTCGTATTCTTTTTGCAACAATTGTTTCAGCAATTACAAAATTATTTGGAATAAAGGGTATTTTTTATAAATTGGTCGGAAGAACAGTTGCATCTATTGATGGTCCAACAGAGTATTCTTTATATCCCTCAAATGTTTCTGCAAAACTTGGTCCAAAAAATCCTCTTGAATCAGCAACTCATATTTCTGAAAGTATCAAAAAAACTTTATCAAATGAAGAACAAGTGTATTTTCAAGGTGCTGTAATAATAGACGCAAATGATATTGGACGGGATATTTTAGGTAATGCAACAAGTATTCCTGATGAAATTATTGCTTCCATGATGCGCGATAATCCGATGGGTCAATCAAATGAACAAACACCACTTGTAGTAGCGATTAAGAGAGAATAATTTGCTCTGGAAAATTGTGATGAATCAGTTATAATAAACTTCATGTCAAAGACAACAACATTATCCAAAGATGATATATTACATCTTGGGAAATTAGCAAATCTTTCATTATCAGAGTCTGATGTTGATATGCTTTCGACTCAATTATCAGAGACACTAAAGTACATTCAGAACCTTGAAGAACTTGATACAAAATCAGTAGATGCTATCAGAGCTGTTGCAAAAAATGTTACTTTTGAGGATGGTACATTAAATGAACGAGGATTTTCATCAACTGAAGCACTACAAAATTCAAAACTAATAAAAGAAAATATGTTTGTGGTGAAGCGTATTATGTAAGAAGTTTATAAAGTTATAAGGTAAAGATCATAATTAAAAATAAGTAAAATATGTTTGGTAAATCGTTGTACGAAATTAAAGAGCAATTGGAAAAAAAGGAAGTAAGTGTAAAGGAAGTATTTCAGTATTTTATTAAAAGAATACAAAAATACAATCCTTCATTAAATGCTTATTTAACTATTCTTGACGATGAAAAACAAAAAGATGTAAATATGAGTGGTCCGTTGGCAGGAGTTCCTCTTGCAATAAAGGATAACTTTTGTACAAAAGGAGTGCGAACAACAGCATCTGCGAAGGTATTAGATGCATTTATTCCACCCTATGAATCAACAGTAACTAGACGATTAAAAGAAGCTGGTGCTCTAATGCTTGGAAAGACAAACATGGATGCATGGGCTCATGGTTCTTCTACCGAGACTTCAGATTATGGGCCAACAAAAAATCCTTGGGATATCACTCGTGCTCCCGGCGGATCATCGGGCGGATCTGCATCTGCAATATCAGCATATCTTGCTCCCGGTACTATTGGATCAGAAACTGCAGGTTCAATAAGACAACCATCATCATGGTGTGGTACGATAGGTTTAAAGCCAACGTATGGTCGCGTTTCACGATACGGAGTTGTTGCAATGGGATCTTCTCTTGATAGCCCCGGACCAATTGTGAGTACAGTCAGAGATTCTGCATTGTTACTTCAATTAATTGCAGGTAAGGATCCATATGATGCTACCTCATCATCAGAACCAGTTGATGATTATGTGTCATATATTAAAAAACCAAAAAAATATACAATAGGTATTACCGATGCATATTTTGAAGGTGTTGATGACGAAGTAAAACAAAAAGTGTTTGATATGATTGAGATATTGAAGAAGCTCGGACATACAGTAAAAAAAATTGATATGATTCATCCAAAATATGCCATTTCTGTATACACAATTATTCAACGAGCTGAGGTCTCTTCAAATCTTGCTCGATATGACGGTATTAGATATGGAGAAGATCGTACAGTATTTGGAAATGAAGCAAAAAAACGTATCATGCTAGGCACATATACTTTGTCGCACGGTTATTATGATGCCTATTATAAAAAAGCACTAAGAGTACGCGAGTTAATGAATGAAGATTTTAAACGGGTATTTAGTGAGGTTGATTTTATTGTTGCACCAACTACTCCCATTACCGCACTTACAATAGGCGAGTCTGCAAAATATCCTTTTTTTGGAGAAGTTATGGATGTACTGTTAGAAGCATCATCGATATGTGGAATTCCTGCAATAAATATTCCAGCAGGATTAGATTCTAAACATTTACCCATTGGAGTACAGATCATGGGAAATTACTTTGATGAAAAAAATATTTTAAATATCGCACAACAAATAGAAGATGAAACAAAATTTTTTGGTATTTTACAAAAAGGATTTGAAAAATACAGAGACTAATATTTAAGAAGTAGGATTGATTATTTTGTTATGCTGAATAGAAATCAGCATCTTTTGTTAATATTAGATTTGATTGATGGATCCTGAGTCAAGTTCAGAATGACAAGTGATTAACTATTTTATCTAATTTTCTAAGTACGATATTTATTTATAATAAAGTATACGTTTAAATATGGAAAAATATACATTGGTAATCGGTCTTGAAATACATGTAGAACTTAAAACAAAATCAAAGATGTTTTGTCAATGCTCTGCAGACTATTTTGGTAAACAGCCAAATTCTCAAACATGTCCTGTATGTTTAGGTATGCCGGGAGCGCTTCCAGTTCCCAATCAACAAGCGATAGAATGGACTATCAAAATGGGCAAAGCTCTTGGGTGTCATATAAACGTTATCACAAAATTTGATCGCAAACATTATTTTTATCCCGATCTCGCAAAAGGATATCAGATAAGTCAGTATGATGAGCCAATTGCAGTGAATGGAAAATTAGCTTTAAAAATAAAAGGGAATAAAGAAAAAGGAGATGAGGAAAAGACTTTTAGAATTCATAGAATTCATTTGGAAGAAGATACTGGAAAATTAATGCATGTAAATAGTGATACGTTGATTGATTTTAATAGATCAAGTGTTCCATTGGTTGAGATAGTTACAGAAGCTGATTTTGATAATGCAGAAGATGTAAAATGTTTCCTTGAAGAACTTCATACAATTATTCGATATCTCGGTGTTTCTGATGCAGATATGGATAAAGGCACGATGCGCATGGAACCAAATATTTCTGTAAAGTTAAAAGGTCATAAAGGGTTTCCTCCTTATAAAGTTGAGGTAAAAAATATTAATTCATTTAATTTTGTCAAACGAGCGATTGAATACGAATTTGAAAGACAAGTTGCTCTGATTGAAAATGGAGAGATTCCAAAACAGGAAACGAGAGGTTTTGATGATCAAAAAATGATCACGTATTCTCAAAGAGTAAAAGAAGAAGCATCAGATTATCGATATTTTCCAGAACCTGACATTCCTCCACTTAGTTTTCAAGAGGAAATACTGAATATAATTGAAAATAGTATACCAGAGTTACCAGCTCAAAAAGTTGCTCGATATATAAAAGATTGGAAGATTAAGTCAGATGATGCGTTTATTATCACTCGTGAACTTGAAGTTGCAATATATTTTGAACAGGTTGTATTTTTGGCTTCAAAAGATGTTAAGGATTTGGGTGAGATTCCACAAAAAATTGCAAACTTTATGATTAATAAAAAGATAACAGGAGATAAGTTACCAAGTGAATTTTATGAAGAAGTAAAGACAAAATTGAAACCTATTGAAAGCGATCCAATACTTCTTAAAGATCTTGTAGCTTCGGTGATTTCCGCAAATGAAAAAGTTGTTGCGGAATATAAGGCAGGTAAACTTACAGTGCTTATGTTTTTGGTGGGTCAGGTCATGAAGGATGCAAAAGGTAAACTTAATGCAAATGATGTAAGAGTGCAATTCCTCAAGGAACTTTCATAATTATCATTAATACCTTGTCATTTATAAATATGTGTCTAATCTTACATTATTAAAATATGGCTTGCAGATACGAATACGGTGCTGTTGTTGCAGGACTATCAATTGCTGGACTTTGTGGATTAATTGGTATTATTGGTCAGTTATGTATAAGTAAAAATCAGAATATTATCAATATAGGGCCACCGCAAACGGTCCCCACACTTATGCCAACAGGAACGGCAGTAACAGAGCAAGTTGATAAAGTACCTACAGTAGTTACATGTGTAAGAATATTTAGTTCTCAATTAGCTCCAGCTCCTATTACCTCAACAACATCATCATGCTAATCAATACATATTTATTTTCATTCGTAACTAATCATTGTATGTATTAAAATACAAGTATGTCATTTGTTCATCTTCACGTACACTCTGAATACTCACTACTAACTGGTATGTGTCGCATCAGAAAACTTGTGAAAAGAGCTAAAGAGATGGGTATGCCTGCAATAGCAATCACAGATAGTGGAGCTTTATATGGTGCATTTAAGTTTTTTATCTCAGCAAAAGATGCAGGAATAAAACCAATAATAGGTATAGAGGCTTATAAAGCAAATATTTCAAGACATAATCAAGATGAAACTAATCCTTATACAATTCCACACATCGTACTTCTTGCAAAAAATCTTACTGGATACAAAAATTTACTAAGTCTAGTAAGTGATGCTAATCTTGAAGGATTTTCTGAAAAACCACGCGTAGACTTTGAATCTTTAAGGAAATATGGAGAAGGATTGGTTGTTTTATCTGGATCGTTGCGGGGAGAGATACCACAACTTATTCTCAATCAACAAAAATCAGAAGCAGAAAAAAGACTTCAAACATATCTTGAGATATTTGGTGAGAATTTTTATCTAGAACTTCAGAGACATCAAGGACTAGACACACAGGATATTGTAAATCAAGAACTGGTTACATTATCAAGAAAATATGGCGTTCCTCTTGTTGCGACAAACGATGTACATTACATCAATCAAACAGAAGCATATGCACAAGAGATACTTCTCTGTATTCAAACGGGCCGAGCAATTTTTGAAAAAAATAGACCATTATCAATGATTGATAATGCGGATTATCATTTAAAAAATGAAGAAGAGATGAGATTATTGTTCAGCGATTATCCTGAGGCGATAGATAATACAGTAAAAATAGCAGAACAATGTAATGTTGAGATACCTTATGGAACTCTTATTCAACCACAATACAAAATTCCTCAAGGAGACACACCAGCAACATTTTTAAAAAAATTATGTTATCAAAATATTGGACGATTAAAAGGATTTACTATAGAAGAAATTTCAAAACGACTTGATTACGAATTGGATATTATTTCTCAAAAAGGATATGATAATTATTTTTTATTCGTACAAGATTTTATTGGGTGGGCAAAGGATAATGAGATAGTTGTTGGACCGGGAAGAGGGTCTGCTGCAGGATCAGTAGTATCATATCTTCTTCGTATTACTGAGATAAACCCACTTGAATACAATTTACCATTTGAACGATTTTTAAATCCAGAGCGTCCTTCACCTCCTGATATTGATACAGATTTTGCAGATACACGACGAGATGAAGTATTACAATATGTTCGTCAAAAATATGGCGAAGATCATGTATGTCAGATCATCACATTTGGGACAATGGAGGCACGTATGGCAGTGCGTGATGTTGCACGAGCACTTGGTATGTCGTATGCGCAAGGTGATCGTATGGCAAAGATGATACCTCCACCAAAACAGGGACTTCATATTACATTAGATAAGGTCATGGAAGAAAATCCTCCCCTCAAACTATTATATACTACTGACGAGGATGCTAAAAAAGTGCTCGATATTGTGAGACAGGTTGAAAGTCTTCCACGACATTCTTCAGTTCATGCTGCTGGAGTTATTATCTCAGATGTGCCACTTAATGAATATGTACCACTTCAAAAAGATCCTAAAGAAGGACGAATCATAAGTCAGTATGACATGTATAGTCTTGATCTTAATGCCGCATCGGATAATAAGGCAATTGGATTATGTAAAATGGACTTCTTAGGATTACGTAATTTATCCATCCTTGAATCGGCTATTAATTTAGTCAAACAAGAACGCGGGATAAAAATTAAACTTGATGATATTCCTCTTGATGAGCCAAAAACATATGAATTAATTAGTAGAGGAGATACAGTTGGTGTCTTTCAACTTGAATCTGCTGGTATGCGACGATTAGCTAAAGATCTCAAACCAAATCGTATCTCAGATATTACAGCTATGGTCGCTCTTTATAGACCCGGTCCAATGGAGCTTATTCCAATGTTTATTGAAGGAAAAAAGAATCCAAGAAAGATCAAATATCTTCATCCAATTCTCGAATCAATCATGGGAGAAACATACGGCGTGTTAGTATATCAGGAACAAGTAATGGAAATTGCACATCGTATGGCTGGATTTACCCTTGGTCAGGCAGATATTTTACGTCGTGCAATGGGTAAAAAAAAGATAGAGATCATGATGAAGGAAAAAGCAAAGTTTGTGGAAGGTAGTGTAAAAAATGGATATGTGGCGCGAGTGGCAGAAGAAATATATTCCTTTATAGAAAAGTTTGCTGCATATGGATTTAACAAGCCACACTCGGCTGCGTACGCAATCATTGCATATTGGACTGCATATATGAAAGCAAATTATCCAGTCGAGTATATGACTGCATTACTTACGGCAGAACTTCAAGGAGTTGCAGGACCAATGCGTGAAATTAAAATGGCGACTGCTATTGAAGAATGTCGAAAGATGAAGATAGCAGTTCTTCCTCCTGAAATAAATAAATCAATTGAATCATTTTCTATAGATGGAGAATCTATTCTCTTTGGATTATCGGCATTAAGAAATGTTGGATCCTCAGCCATAAATAGTATTCTTGAAGCTCGAAAGAATGGTCCATTTATTGGACTTAAAGATTTTATGAAGAGGGTAGACTTACGAAAAGTAAATAAACGAACAATGGAAAGTCTCATTATGTCAGGAGCATTTTTAAGTCTAAATAATAGAGCGACGTTACTCAAACATTATCCTGATCTGGTACGTGATATTGCTTCACAAAAGGATGAAGCTGAAAAAGGTCAATACAATTTGTTTGGTATGAATCTTAATGATGAAAAAACAACAGATACATTTGTACAGGAACCAGAGGTCTCAGATGTTGATATCATGAAAATGGAACAGGAAATGATAGGATTTATATTAACAAAAAATCCTCTCGATAGATTTAGAGATATAATTAAACAAAAAGTAAGTAAAAAAATTGCAGAGGTTGTAATTGAAGACAGAGGTAAATTATTGATTCTTGCTGGAGTAATTAGTGCTAAAAAAATTGTACAAACAAAGAAAGATAATATAGATATGGCCTTTATAAATATTTATGATGATACTGGTACAATAGAAGGAGTGCTTTTTCCAAAGGCATTTCATAAACTTAAATCAATTATAGAAATGAATAGTCCTATTTTGATAAAGGGAAAGATTAGTAACCGTGAAGGGACATTAAGCATGATGATAGATAATGCAGCATTGTTGCAATAAGACAAATTTCTGATATTATTCTGACATTGACGCTATATTAAATAGATGATACAATGATTGCGCAATCTAATAGTAAAATTGATATAAACGGCGATATCGTAAGTTTGGTAAAAAATGAAAAGAAGTTACCAAAAAAAATAGTACATTCAAACTATATAAGTGAAGTTGGTATATACGTTGCGATGCCATTACTGGTATTATTGGGTATAGGTGTGTATCTTGACAACGCCTTTCACTTAAAGCCAGTGTGTACGTTTGGAGGTATTATTTTAGGTACGATTTCAACTTTTTATAATTTGTTCAGAATGGTTACGAATGACAGAAGCAAAACATAGTCCACACATAAGTATACGAGCTGAAGAGCTATTTCATATAGGAACTTTTCCTATAACAAATTCTCTAATAGCAGGATCAATTGTTACAATTATACTCATGTTGGGAGTTTTTTATTACAACTACTTAGTGCAAACGGGTAAAAAAAATGGATTTTATTACATCATAAATTTGATTATGAATGCCTTAGTAGGTTTATTTCAACCAATATTAGGAAAACACATGGATGTGTTTTTTCCTTGGGTTGGATCATTTTTTTTCTTTATTCTTCTTCAAAACTGGTTTGGTCTTCTTCCTGGAGTAAATAGTGTAATGATTACACTTCAAGAAGGAGAAAAAGCACCTCTACTTCGAGGAGCAACAGCTGATCTTAATATGACAGTAGCGCTTTCATTAGTTGCTGTTATTTTAGTACAGTTCTATGGTATTAAAATACTTGGTTTTAAGGAATATATGGGAAAATTTTTGAACTTTAGTAATCCACTTAACTTTGTAATTGGGTTATTAGAAATTATTTCTGAATTTTCAAGAATATTATCTTATTCATTTCGTTTATTTGGAAATATATTTGCAGGAGAAGTTCTTTTAGCTATTATGGCATTTTTGTTTCCATTTGGGTTAACGCTCCCATTTTTTTTTATGGAAATTTTTGTAGGATTTATACAAGCTATAGTATTTGCAATGTTGGTAGCAGTATTTATCAATTTAGCAATACAAAAACACCACTAAACGATCAATTAAGAATTGATAATTATGTATTATGAATTGGGAATGATGAATAATAGTTATATTTTACAATTCATAATTAGTAATTCGTAATTAGTCATTATTATTTATTTTAAAAATATGGATGTAGAAGCGGCAAAACAAATCGGTATCGCATTAGCAATTGGACTTGCAGGCATAGGCCCGGGAATAGGTGTTGGTATCGTTGCAGGAAAAGCAGTAGAGGCTATCGGTCGTAATCCAGAAGCTGAATCATCAATTCGTAACACAATGATTCTTGGTATGGCATTTGCAGAAGCTATTGCTATTTACGGATTGGTAATTGCGTTGATGTTGAAATTTCTTTAAACTAGATATATGCAAAATTTAGGAATAGATATAAACTTATTAATAGCGCAGTTTATAAACTTTATCGTCTTTTTTATTGTCTTTAAGATGTTTTTGGTCAAACCTTTTAATAAAGTTTTGAAGGACGCAAAGGAAGTAGAAGAGAAGCATACAAAAGCAATTAGTGAAATTAGTTTGATAGAGGAAAAATTGGATCAACAGGAAAAAGAACGACGCGATAAAATGAAAAAAGAAATCGAAGCAGTATTAAAAGAAGCAAAATTAGATGCAGATCAGGCTCGAAAAGTTGCTATAGAAGAAGCTAAAAAAGAGGCATCAAAAATTCTCATTCAAGCAAATGATCAGGTTGAAAAAGATAGACAAACGTTATATCAAGATATGAGACTGCGAACAGGTGAGCTCAGTGTAAGTCTTATAAAAACTGCCTTGAAAGATTATCTCACAGATGATGCAAAGAAAAAACTTACAGAAAATATTGTGAATAATTTGGCTAAAGACATAAAAATTAACTAACTATGAAACTAAATACACAGTTAAAAAAGGAATTAAAGGAATTGGCTATAGCAAGACTTAAAGGTGAGAAGCATGTAATTCACGTGATATCGCCATATGTCCTTACACCTTCTGAGCTTGTTCATCTTGAAAATACATATCAATTTATGGCAGGACACGAAATAGTACAAGAAGTAAGATCAGAAATGTTGGCAGGAATTATTATACAAGTGGGAAGTCAAGTGATAGATTTATCTCTTGATACACAGTTACATCAATTAGAAAAATTCGTCTATGAGCATTCTTGATCAATACATTAAAGATATCGAAAAAGAGTTAACATCTCGTACTTCTATTATTTCCCCACAAGATACGGGAAAAGTAGTATTTGTTACAGATGGAGTAGTGCGTCTTACAGGATTAGATGATATAACATATGGTGAAATGATTGAGTTTAGTTCCGGAGGACAAGCAATGGTTATTGATTTATTACAAGACGAAGTTGGAGCTATAGTGCTTGGTGATTATCTCCATATTAAATCAGGAGATACTGCACGAGCAACGGGTAAAGTCGCTTCAGTACCTGTTGCAGATGAATTATTAGGTCGAGTAGTTGATGCATTAGGACATCCCTTAGATAGTAAAGAAAAAATAAAAACCACTCAATTTAATCCTATTGAAAAAATTGCTCATGGAGTGGTTTCAAGAAAATCAGTGAGTGTGCCACTTCAGACAGGTATCAAATCAATTGATGCATTGATTCCTGTTGGACGTGGTCAGCGAGAATTAATTATTGGAGATAGAGGAACAGGAAAGACAACACTTGTACTCGATATTATCAGAAATCAAAAAAAGGAAAATGTGATCTGTGTCTATTGTGCAATAGGGCAACGAAATTCTAAGATTGCGTCTGCTGTAGAATATCTTCGTGCACACGATGCACTTGATTATACAGTGATTGTCTCGGCATCAGCATCTGATCCTGCATCGATGCAGTATTTAGCACCATACTCAGCTACAGCAATGGCAGAGTATTTTTTGGAGAAGGGAAAAGATGTGGTTGTGATTTATGATGATTTGAGTAAACATGCATATGCATATAGACAAGTGAGTTTGATTCTTCGAAGACCAGCAGGTCGTGAAGCGTATCCCGGAGATGTATTTTATCTTCACTCAAGATTACTCGAACGTGCTTGTAGATTGAATGAAAAGTATGGAGGTGGTTCTATAACTGCTCTTCCGATAATTGAAACATTATCGGGTGATGTTTCAGCATATATTCCTACTAATGTAATTTCTATCACTGATGGTCAGATATTTTTAGATGCCGATCTTTTTAATTCTGGATTAAAACCTGCTATTAATGTAGGGATATCAGTATCACGTGTTGGCGGATCAGCACAAACTAAAGCTATGAAGCAAGTATCAGGACGATTAAAGCTCGATCTGGCTCAATATCGTTCAATGGAAGCTTTTTCTCAATTTGAATCAGAGCTGGATGAAGAAACCAAAAAACAGTTAAATAGAGGGGCTCGAGTAACACAAATACTAAAACAGAATAAGGGAGATGTGTATGATTTAGCATCTCAAGTTGCAATTATCTGGGCTTCAACAAATGGATATCTTGATGTATTAAAACTTATAGATGTTGAAGAATTTGAAAAAAAGTGTATCTCTCAACTTCATGTTCGTATGCCTGAATGGATTGCTAAATTAAATAGTGAAAAAGTATTATCAAAAGAAATGGAAGAGGAATTGAAGAAATTTATAGAACAGCAAATTCAGTTGACTCAATAATTTATTTTTCTATTGTATGAATTTGAGACAGGTACGTACTAAAACAAAATCTATAACAAATGTTCGGAAGATCACAAAAGCTATGCAACTGGTGTCAGCAATAAAAATGAAGAAAGCTCAACAACTTGCAGTTGATGGAAAGCCCTATCATGACGCTCTTGAATACTTGATCCGAAATGTATCAAAAGGTATTGATATCTCTAGTTCTCAATTGTTAACAGCAAAGGAGAAAAAGCATAAAACACTTGTACTATATATTTCATCAAATAAAGGATTGTGTGGATCCTTTCATACGAGTTTAAATAGGTTTGTATTGAGAAATATTGAGTATCAGAATCATGATTGGATTACGGTTGGAAAAAAAGCAGGTATGGTAATGAGTCGATTGGGTGGTAAAGTTATTGCTGATTTTTCAACAACACGGGCCTTATTTGAAGTTTCAGCAATTTTTGATCTGATATTAAAAGAATTTTTTGCAGGCTCATATAATGAAGTATTCATACTTTATAATAAGTTTATTTCATCTATGAAGTTTGAAACAGTATATGAAAAAATTCTGCCCATACATGTGAATGTAAAAAAGGATTCACATGTTAATGTGAATTTTAATTACATAATAGAACCCGATCCAACAACCTTAGTTGATACGTTATTACGTAATTATTTAGAAGAAAAGATTCGAGAAGCTATAATAAGTAGTGAAGCTGTAGAACATTCAGCTCGTATGATGGCTATGAAGACAGCAACAGATAACGCAACCGATGTGATTTATAGTCTGACACTGTTAGGCAATAAATTGCGACAAACAAAGATTACGAGTGAATTAATCGATATGGTTACGGCTAAAGAAAGTGTTGAAGCGGGATAAATAACCAATTACGAATTACAAATGAAGAATTACGAATATAAAATCGTAATTATTATTTGTAATTAGTATTTGCTAATTAGTAATTTTTTAAAATATATGACAAATGGAGTAGTTATTGCAATTAGAGATGTAGTAGTTGATGTGCAATTTCCAGAGGAATTGATGCCAAAGATTTATGATGCACTTGAAGTAAGTATCGAAGGTAAAAATAGGATTGTATTGGAAGTTGAAGCTATTATTGATGAAAAAACAGTACGTACAGTTGCTATGGGAGCTGTGTATGGTTTAAAAAGAGGAGCGAAAGTTACAAATACTGGAAATCCAATCACCGTACCAGTAGGAGATGTTACTCTTGGTCGTATTTTTAACGTATTTGGAGAAGTTATAGACGAAATGGAACCCGTGAAAAGTGATACGTATCTTCCAATTCATCGAGATGCACCTGCATTATCTGAACAATCTGTCAAACAAGAAGTATTTGAGACGGGGATTAAGGTAATTGATTTAATTGCTCCATTTATAAAAGGTGGAAAAACTGCAATTTTTGGGGGTGCAGGAGTTGGAAAAACGGTTACGATACAAGAAATGATACATAATGTTGCAAAACATCATGCAGGAGTTTCTGTGTTTACAGGTGTTGGAGAGCGCACACGTGAAGGAAATGATTTGTGGAACGAAATGAAAGAAACAAAGGTATTAGATAAGACTGCGCTAATATTTGGACAGATGAATGAACCTCCAGGCAATCGTCTTCGTGTTGCCTTAACTGGTGTAACAATGGCTGAGTATTTTAGAGATGAAAAAAATATGGATGTATTATTATTTATCGATAATATTTTCCGTTTTGCTCAGGCAGGTTCTGAGGTATCTGCACTATTGGGTCGTATACCTAGTGCTGTAGGATATCAACCTACTCTAGCATCTGAGATGGCATCTTTGCAGGAACGTATAACATCGACTAATAAAGGTTCGATTACTTCTATTCAAGCTGTTTATGTACCTGCAGATGATTATACAGATCCAGCACCAGTTACAACATTTGCTCATCTTGATGCATCAATTGCTCTTGAGCGATCACTCGCTGAACAAGGACTTTTTCCTGCAGTCGATCCATTGACTTCTTCGTCTCGTGCGCTTGATCCAGAAATTGTTGGAGACGAACATGCAACAGTCGCACGACAAGTCTTAAAAATACTTCAAAGATATAAAGATCTGCAAGACATTATCGCAATTCTTGGAATGGAAGAGTTATCTGATGAAGACAAAAGTGTAGTTGCACGAGCACGAAGGATTCAGCGATTCCTTACCCAACCTATGTCTGTAGCAGAACCATTTACTGGTAGGCCCGGCAAATATGTCTCTATTCTAGAAACAGTTCGCGGATTTAAGGAGATTTTGGAAGGAAAACATGATGATAAACCAGAATCTGCATTTTATATGGTTGGTGGAATTGATGAAGTTAAATAATTAATTAATAATTATTTAGGAACTATTTATAATTTGTTGAATAGCATGTCTGAATTTCGTTTGCAAGTTATAACACCTCGAAGAATTGTAAAGGATGAGATAATCCAATCAATTAGCACACCTTCCGCAGATGGAATGATCACAATTTTGCCGAGGCACACTCGAATATTAACGTTATTAGTTGAAGGAATTATTACTATCAAGCGAAAAGATGGTGAGGAATCACTTGCTATTGGTGGTGGGTATCTTGAGACAGATGGAAGTTTGGTTCGTATTTTGGTTTCACGTGCTTATGGTCAGGATGAAATCAATCATGAACAGACTGAGTTAGCACTTGAAGAAGCAAAAAAATTAGTATCTCAAGCCAATACTAAAGAAGATCGTCAAAATGCTCTATCTGTTCTTCGTCGATCCGTCATAGACTCAAAACTTATCAAAAAAAGACGGAAAAATATTATTTAACAACAATCAAATCAATACTCACAATATTATTAGGTTGCATGATGATCTGAGTAGTAAACTCTCCATTTAGAGGTTGAATTGATGATATTACTAATTTTTGACCGTTGAGACGATTAATCTCTATTCTATATTGACTATTTGTAAGTCCTATAAACTTAATGGGGACATTTTCAAGGTTTGTACCATCT
>Ga0194060_10001591_pt1 | contig 16222 bp, 15 predicted proteins | sample SepL225m_MetaG_FD_163427 | JGI IMG/M metagenome (GOLD analysis project Ga0194060, IMG submission 163427) | Anoxic zone freshwater microbial communities from boreal shield lake in IISD Experimental Lakes Area, Ontario, Canada - Sep2016-L222-5m | ecosystem: Environmental > Aquatic > Freshwater >...
GAAAACGGGCCGATGCCGCTGGCAATGAACATCAGCCACGACAGCATGTCGCCGCGCGCGGCGCTGCCCGCGTCCAGCGGGACGTAGCGCCGTTCGCGGTCGGCCAGGTAGAGCAGGATCGCGTTGCTGTCGAATACACGCACGTCGCCGTCGACGATCGTCGGCACCTTGCCGTTCGGGTTGACCTTCAGGTATTCCGCGGAAAACTGCTCGCCCTTGCGCGTGTCGACCGGCACCGGTTCATAGGCAAGGCCCAGTTCTTCGAGCAGGAGGGCGACTTTCATCGGGTTGGGGGCGGCGTTGTAATAGAACTTGAGCATGGCAGTGGCGCCTTAAATGTAGGTTGGGGGAAGGAGGCCGAGTATATCGGGCGGGACGGCCTTCCGCATCAATTCCGACAGCCTCCTCCGGCGCCGACTGTGCTGCTTTTTTTGCAGTATCATACGGCCGCTGCCGGCACCCGTCTTCAGTCTTGGGGTGCCGCATCCCTCCAGCTTGATGCCGTCGCTTCGCAAGCGCAGGGGAAAGCGCAGATACCTCAACCCTTCACAGCCGCCAAGGAACCCTCATGTCTGCTCTGATCGACTCACATGCCTGGAAAGCGCTCAAGGCGCATCGCGCCACCCTGGAAGACGTTCACCTGCGGACGCTGTTCGCCCAGGATCCGCAGCGTTTCGGCCGCTTCTCGGTCGAACTCGAGGGGCTGCTTTTCGATTACTCCAAGAACCGGGTGACCGCGGAAACGATGAAGCTGCTGCTCGAACTGGCCGGCCAGGCCGGCCTGAGGCAGTGGATAGACCGCATGTTCAGCGGCGACAAGATCAACGTCACCGAGGATAGGGCGGTACTGCACATCGCCCTGCGCAACCGGGCGAACCGCCCCATCGTTGTCGACGGGGAGGACGTCATGCCCGCGGTCAACGCGGTGCTGAGCAAAATGCGCAGCTTCACCGAGGCCGTTCGCAGCGGGTCCTGGCGCGGCTTTAGCGGCAAGCGCATCACCGACGTGGTCAACATCGGCATCGGCGGCTCGGACCTCGGTCCGGTCATGGCCACCGAAGCGCTGCGGCCCTACTGGCAGGAAGGCCTCAACGCCCACTTCGTCTCCAACATCGACGGGACGCACCTGGCCGAAACGGTCCGCAACCTCGACCCCGAGACCACCCTCTTCATCGTGGCCTCGAAGACCTTCAAGACCCAGGAGACCCTGACCAACGCCACTTCGGCCAGGTCCTGGCTGCTCGCCCGCCTGCGCGACCCGGCGGCGGTCGCACGGCATTTCGTGGCCCTGTCCACCAACACCAAGGCGGTGTCCGAGTTCGGCATCGATCCCGCGAACATGTTCGAGTTCTGGGACTGGGTCGGGGGGCGGTATTCGCTGTGGTCGGCGATCGGCCTGCCGATCGCCTGCGTCATCGGCATGGACCGGTTCGAGGAGATGCTTGCGGGCGCCTTCGAAGGCGACGAACACTTCAGGACCACGGACTTCGCCCGCAACATACCGGTGATCATGGGGCTGCTGGGGGTATGGAACGCCAACTTCTTCGGCGCCCATACCCACGCGATACTTCCCTACGACCAGTATCTGCACCGCTTCGCCGCCTATTTTCAGCAGGGCGACATGGAGAGCAACGGCAAAGGCACGGATCGGTCCGGCCAGCCGATAGTCGACTACACCACCGGCCCGGTGATCTGGGGCGAGCCGGGCACCAATGGACAGCACGCCTTCTACCAGCTCATCCATCAGGGAACGCGGCTCATTCCCGCGGACTTCCTGGCCCCGGTCGAGACCTTCAATCCGCTGGGGGAGCATCATGCCATCCTGCTATCCAACTTCTTCGCCCAGACCGAAGCCCTGATGAACGGCAAGACCGCCGCAGAGGTGCGCGCGGAGCTGCAGCAGTCGGGTATGCCGGCCGCGCAAATCGAACCGCTGGTGCCGCACAAGGTCTTTAACGGCAATCGGCCGACGAATTCGATCCTGGTGCAGAAGCTTACCCCGCATGCCCTGGGACGATTGATCGCGCTCTATGAGCACAAGATCTTCGTCCAGGGGATCATATGGAACATCAACAGCTACGATCAGTGGGGGGTGGAACTGGGCAAGCAGCTTGCGGTCCGGATCCAGCCGGAACTCAAAGGCGACGCGCCGGTCAACTCGCACGATGCCTCCACCAACGGCCTGATAAATTATTACAAGGCCCATCGATAGCGGCCCGGTGGCCGGCCACGGAGTCTGATTGACCTTAACTCAATCCCTTCTCGTTGAAGAACGGACCATATTTCTTGTCCGTTTCCATGATGTGTTTTTTCAACCAATCGCTCATGAAGCGCATTACCTCTACGGTTAGAGGCTCATCGCCGTTTTCAAACTGGCCCTTGAAAACCGATATTTTCTTGACCAGCGCCACATGCTCCCTTCTGTGATTGAATGTGTCCGGATATTCGAATTGCGCGAAATATTTTTCCTCGGTCCTGCAGTGTGTCGCGGCGTAGCCGGCCAGATCATTCACGATTTTCCCCAGTATGGCCCTGCCCTTGCCGATCTTCATCGCATCGTTTAGCTCGTTGATCAGGCCGATAAGTTTTTTGTGCTGATCATCCAGCTCTGCAACGCCTACGCTGAGACGTTCGCTCCACTCGATCAGTGCCATCGGCGCTTCCTCTCAACGGTTCATTTCAATGTTGCCGGACCCGGACGGCTTGTGCGCTTTCCCGGCCCCGCACTCACTGCTTGGACTTTTCCAGTATCGACTCGACCTGCGCCTGCCATGATTCAGGGGAATTGTGGATGGCGCGGCCGAGGAAGTTCGCGCGCAGTCCGCGCAATTCCGGAATGCGGCGCGCGGCGATCGCGTATCGATGGTACTGGGGATCCCGCATCAGTTCTTCGTCGGAAAGATAGATCGGGCGCCTGCGGAAATTCAGCAGCGCAAGGCCGCGGTTAAGCCGGTGCACCGCGGCGTCAATCGCCGCCCCCGCATGCGCCGGGTCTTTCAGCTGCGAAACCTGCGCGGAATCCAGCAGGCGGAAAAAATAGGTTGCGCGCCCGCCGCGTGAACTCGCTTCCCAGGCGACGACATTGGCCGCCTCCGGCGCTCCGGGTTTCACCGCAAGCGGAAAGAAAAACCAGTACAGCGCCTGCGGTCCAGCGGCGTCCGCGTCGGCGGCGGCGCTCGGCGGCGACGCAGCTTGCGCAGGGGAATCAGGCGCCGTTCCGCCAGTACCCTGCCTTGCAGCCTCGCCGGCGCCGGCAGCTTCATCTTCGGGTCGGATCAACTTGAATCCCGCGTATTGCGACGGACCGGCGGTGCGCGCAAGCAAACGCTCGTAATAGGGCTGCAGGTCCTTGTCCACGGCATTGGCCGCGAGTGCGGCCGGCAACTGCGAACTGATTTCGGCAAGTCTAGCGACCGGCGCCGAGCGCCCTTCGCGCAGCAGCGCCGCAAGCGATTGGAGCTGGTCGGGGTCGAGAAATGGAAACGCCGCATGCAACGCCTGGGCTGCCGCGGCGGCCACGTCATTCATCGTGTCGCGCACGCACCGGGAAAACTCCTCCGTCCGTTTGGCCAGCCGCGAAACCTTCAGCTGCAGCTTGCCGGACTCGAGATAGACGACATAATTCGCCGCGTCGAAGCGAACCGTGTCGATGTCGGCAAGCCGCCACTGAAACGGCTGCGATGCGGACGCGAGAACGGCGAGATTGCTGTCGTAGACGCGGAATTCGGCGCTTCCCGTCCGGGTTTCAGCACCGGCGCCGGCGAGTTCGAATTGACCGCCGAAGCGCGCGACCTCCGCCATGTCTTCGAGCAGCAGGCAGCGCAGCGAGCGCTGGCGGTAGGCTTCGGTCAGGGCCTGCGCGAGATTGTCGTATGCCTTGGCGAACTGCCGCAGCACAAGGCTGCGGCCGGTAAACAACTTGAGTCGAATTTCCCACTCGGCCGCGACGACCGCGTCGAGATCGCCGAGGTCAAACGCGAGCGGCGCCGCGGATTCCGGCGTAAGGGTGAAGGTCTGTGCGTCGAAATGGACGCGGCAGGGGCCCTCCTGCAGCGTCCGCCCCGCCTGCTCCAGGTACAGATACTTGCCGGCGAAATCCGCCACGCGCTATCCGGCTTTGTTCCCGCACTCGGGGCAAAACTTCGTGCCCGCCTCGAACTTCGTGCCGCAGCGCGAACATTCGTTTTTCGGGCGCAGCGGCTTGCCGCATTCGGGACAGAACTTTGCGCCCTGGGTGCGCGCGCCGCACGATGGGCACAATGCCGCGGCCTCGCTCGTGACATCGAGGTCCTTGGTCAGATCCTGCGCCTGAACCTTCTGCTTCATCTGCTCGACCGTGGTTTGCGCCTGTGCGGCCGCAAGTTCGGTCTCGATGTCCGGCGCGCAGTCGTAACACAGGGAGCGCTTGTCGTTCCAGCAGGTTGCCTTGCACACCCAGTGCGTGCATTTCGGGCACTGGCGGAAGCCTGGTTTGGCTTCGTCCACCGCTTCGTGGAAGGCTTTGTCATGGCCCGGCCCGCGCACCATGCGCTCGATCTCGTAGGCGCTCGAACTGGCCTGCCCCAGGATGCCGCCAAAAAGACTGCCAGCCGCCCGCAGCGCGCTGCCCGCCAGGCCTGCCACCGACGGTTTGAATTCGGTCATCGCACCGTTATGGCAACGGTCGCAGAAGAACTCGAACTGGTAGCCTTTGTCGGTGGAATGGTCGGTATGATTTCGGGTGAATTGAATCAGGGCCATGCGATCTCCGGGCTGGTATGGATCCTGTTCATTCTAGCCGCTGCGGCGCGATTGCGTCCAGCCGCCTGCCGTTTCGCAGCGGGTAAAACCTAGGCCTTCTGGCGGTATTCCGGAACCACGTAAGGCCCCTCCGGTATCACCGCGATGTGCGCGTCGCCGCTGCGCCTCACGCTTTCGCGTATCGCATCCGGCACCGATCGCATTTTGTGCACTCCGGTCAGGCTCACCGATTCCGCGTCCAGCCCCTCGCAATACAGGTGCACGGCGCCGGTGCGCATCGGCTTCAACTGCATCTGCGTCTGCCACTCGTCGATATCGGCATAGCGCTTGGCGCTGATGTCGGCCATGAAACCCTCGGCCCCAAGGCCTAGCAGCCGCCGCTGCGCCTCCACGTATTCGGTCGAGCCCATGCCTTCCGCGCACTCCGACACGATCAGGAGGTCGCCGCCCGGCGCGAGGATGTCGATCGGCGCCACCATGCCCTTGACCGTCTGGTAATAAGTCTTGTCCAGCGGGTAGCCGGCGGCGCTGGTGACGACGGTGGCGAACCTGCGCTCGACCGGCACCACGGCATAGCGGCGGATGAAGTCCACCGCGAGCAGATGGCTCTGCACCACTTCGCCGAAGTTCACGAACGACAGGCGGCGGTGCTCGTCGATGACCGTGTTCAATGCCAGGGCATGGCCCAGCTTCTGCATGATTTCGAGTTGCTCCTCATGCAGCGGATTGCCCTGGAGCACGCAATTGGCTGCGAGCGGATGCGCCATGAAGCGCGCGCTGTGAAACGTGGTGATGGTGTCCTTGTGCGCGACTCCCGGGGCAATCACCTTGCGCCCGCCGGAGTAACCCGCCATGAAGTGCGGCTCGACCAGGCCGGTGGCAATGCGCACGTCGGCCTCGACGAAACGCCGGTCGAGCTTCACCGGCGTACCGCGCGAGGTGGCGCCCAGATCGACATGATCGGCGTCGTTGCGCGCGAAATGGTTCTGCACCCGCACCGTCTGCATCACCCAGGAGTCGCCTACCAGTTCGGCCAGTTCGTCGCCTTCGTTCGGCCGGTGCAGGCCGGTCGCAACGAGTATGGTGATGCCCGCGGCGGGGATGCCCGCATCCAGCAGCTCCCGCACCAGCAGCGGCAGAAACAAGCCGTTGGGCACGGGCCGCGTGATGTCGCACACCAGGATGCAGGCGCTTTTCGCGCCGCGCGCCTCCTGCGCCAGTGGCCGCGCGCCGACTGGCTGCTCCAGTGCCGCGCGCACCGCGGCGACCGGGTCGGCAAGCAGCGGCATCTCGGGCTTCCTGATCACGGTGACATCCCATTCCGGATCCAGATCCAGGCGAAACGCCCCCTTGCCGTATCTGAGGTCGATGTGCATCGCGATTTCTCCGCTGTAAGTGTTTGCGGCTCACACCGGCGGCGCAAATGCGCGCAGCATGCGCAGCGCAACGCAGGCGGCGCCGTAGCCGTTGTCGATATTGACCACCGCCAATCCCGGCGAACAACTGGCGAGCATCGCGTCCAGCGCAGTGCGCCCGCCGCTGGCGACACCGTATCCTACCGAGGTCGGCAATCCGATCACGCAGCCGCGCACCAGCCCGCCGACCACGCTCAGCAAAGCGGCGTCCATGCCGGCAGCGACGATCAGCACCGGATAGCGCCGGATTTCTTCCAGCCGGTCGGTCAGGCGCCACAGCCCGGCGACGCCCACGTCGTAATATTCGGCGGCCGGCTCGCCGTACCAGGCGAGCGTGCGCCGCGCCTCGCGCGCAGCGGGCAGATCCGAGGTGCCGGCGGTCAATATGGCGGCCCGCGCACCAGGCTCGCCCGCGCGTTGGTGCGCCTTGCCGAAAAAAGCGGTGCGCGACAGGAGGTCATAGTCGAGTGCCGCACGCGAGGCAGCGGAAATACCCTGCAATTGCTCGGCGGAAAGCCGCGTAAGCAGCAGCCCCGCTCCGCGGGTGCGGGCCTCCTCCAGGATGGCATCGATCTGGCTTACGCTCTTGCCGGCGCAGAAAATCGCCTCGTCCAACCCGACGCGTTCGCCGCGGCCTGCATCGGGACGCACTTCGGGAATGCTCATGCGCGCACCAGAAACGCGCTGCCGTTGCGATAAGGCGCAAAGCTCACCGCTTGCGCCTGCCCCGCGCCGGAGAAGATGCCGGCGACCTCGGCAGCCAGTTGCGCACGGCGCTGCGGCTCGATGGCATCCAGGGTGGCGGCATCGATTTCCATCACCACGCCGGCGGCGCGGACGCGGCAACGCACCGTGCGTGCCGCGATGGCAGCGCCGACCAGACGCTCGCTTGCATGCACCATGGCCAGCGTCGCAGCATCGATGCCTATCCCGGTTTCGATGCGGCTCGCCAGGCAAGGCGCAGCGGGCAATTCGGCCACGCTGCCCAGGCCCAGAGCGCGCGCCATGGCGCGCACCCCCTCCTTGCCCGCGCCGATCTCGACATACGGATGGCGCACCGCATGGTCGCCGGCAGCGCGCAGGCCGGGGCGATATTCCCCCAGGTCGTCTAGATTCGTGCCCGATACCAGCTGCGCGGCGGTGCGCGCATGCATCGTTGCGTACAGGCTGGTCTTGCAGTAAAAGCAGCGGTCGACCGGGTTGGCGAGATATTCCGCGCGTCCGAACTCGCCCGCATCGAATACCTCCAGACGCCATCCGCGAGCGGCCGCCATGGCTTGGACGCGTGCAGTCGCTTCGGAAGGCACCGCCGGCGACTTTGCATGAAACATCGCCACCCTGCTTCCCAACACTGCATGCGCGACCGCCGCCAACGTGAGGCTGTCGACACCGCCGGAAAGCGCCACGCCTAGCTCGCGCGACTCGCCGATGGCAGCCAACGTCGCCTTCAGTTCGCCCAGCTTCGTCAACACCTGGTCATTTTCCATGCGCGGCTGTCCTCATCGGCGCGGCGACAAACTTGCCGCCAACGATACTGCGGACCGGATCGGAATGTAGGTGCATAGTGAGACGGCGGAAAGGGACTGGGGCGAACGCCGCCGCGGCGAACGCATCGGCTCCGGCGCGGCGCTGCGCGCCGTCCGGAATCAGTTGTCCTTCGCGCCTTCGTTCACCCAGACTTTGAGTTTTTCGATGTCCTTGGACGGAAGTTTTTCCCGCCCGTGCGGCATCTGGATGGACGAATGCACACGCCCCTCCACCAGCATGTTGAGCGAACTCGAGAGGGCATCGCCGGGCTTCACCAGAGGCCCGAACTTTCCGCCCTTCATCAGCGCGTGATAGCTCGTCGTGTCCAGACCGCTGGCGAGGAAACCTTTCTGCCCCGGCGCATGGCACTCGGCGCAGTTCTTGGCGAGGATAGCCTGCACGTCCTTGCTGTAGCTCACGTCCTTGGGTGCGCACGCGGCCAGGGCCGCCATCGCCACCGCCGCGATCGAGCATCTCGATACCATTTTGATTCCGGAAGGCATAACCGATCTCCTTAACTGTTATCCGTGAGGCCGCCGAAAACTGCGGCTGCGCCGCAGCAGCGTTGCAACGCAAGACACGCCGAATCTACCCCAGAGAACGGCATATGGCAATCCACCTCATGCCTCGATGCCGAAAGCGCGCTTCATGCCGCGCAAAGCTTCCTGATGCGCGGTCCATTGCCGCCCGCCGATCACGCCGCCGTCGACCACCAGATCGTGCGCGTTGACGAAGCTCGACTCGTCGCTCGCGAGAAACACCGCGGCGAGGGCGATGTCGTCGGTCAGCCCCGCGCGCGGTATCGGCTGCATTTTCGCCAGACCGGCCTTGACCGCATCCGCCGACTGCTCGGCTTTCTCCATCGGCAATCCCAGCGCTTTGCCGAAAATGCCGGTGGCGATCCCGCCCGGGGAGATCGAGTTCACGCGCACGCCGCTCTCCCCCAGTTGCATGGCGACGCAGCGGGTCAGGTGCACCACCGCGGCCTTGGCCGCGGAATAGACCATGGACGAAGACAGCCCGGTGCGGTGCGCGGCTACGGAGCCGTTGTTGATGATGCTGCCGGAGCGTTGCTTCAGCATCACCGGAGCGACGTGTTTCATGCCCAGCATGACCGAGCGCACCAGCACCGCCATGGCTTGGTCGAAGCCTTCGACCGGAATGGCCTCGATGCCCCCGACCGGCGCCGGTCCACCGGCATTGTTGAACAGACAATCGATGCGCCCGTGCTTGTTCACGGCAAATTCGATCAAAGCCTTCATCTGCGCTTCGACGGTGACGTCGGTTTTCACGAAATCGCAAGCGGCGCCGATGGACCTGGCGACGGCCAGGCCTTCAGCCTCGCGCCGCCCCGCAATCACCAGCTTTGCTCCCTCTGCGGCAAAAACCTCCGCCGTACGCTTGCCGATGCCGCTGGTGGCGCCGGTGATGATGCACACCTTGTCTTTTAGCCTGGCCATTCTGTCCCCTTCGAGGTCGCACACATAATTAATGAGATCGTTGCTATCCATGTCATTCTACCTTTTATACAATGTACGCAATTGCCCCATATTTCGGAATCCACCGCCGTGCCAAGGGCGGCGGACTGGCGACCGGGAGCAGGACTGAAGGGAGATCGCAGTGCAGGAACAGGTAGCACGGGCGCTTGCGCTTTGCGGGATCGAGGTCCCGGTCTATCAGGCGGGCCTGGGCGGTGTCGCCGGTCCGGATCTGGCCGCCGCAGTCAGCAATGCGGGCGGGCTGGGCCATCTGGGGTGCATACGCCGCAGCGCTGCCGACGTCCGGCTGTGGATACGAGAGACCCGGAACAAGACCGACAGGCCGTTTGGCGTCAACCTGGTGCCGCCGGGCGGCGGACCGGACGGATTCGAGGCGCAGTTGTCGGTGGTGCTGGAAGAGCGCCCGAAGGTCCTGTCGCTATTCTGGGGCGATTTCGCGCAGGCGATTCCCAAAGCCAGGGCGGCCGGAATCGTGACCATGGTGCAGGTCGGCTCGGTCGCGGAGGCGCGCAAGGCGGCGCGGGACGGCGCGGACCTGGTGATCGCACAGGGCATCGAGTCGGGCGGCCACGTCCGCGGCAAGATCGGACTCATGGCGTTGCTGCCGGCGGTGATCGGCGCGGTCGCGCCCGTACCGGTGTTGGCCGCCGGCGGCATCGCAGACGCCGACGCATTCGACGCCGTGCTCCAAATGGGCGCCGCGGGGGCCTGGATCGGCACGCGATTTGTCGCCAGCCACGAATCGCTGGCCCACGACATCTACAAGCAGCGGCTGGTCGACGCCGCGACCGACGATACCTACCACGGCCATTTCTATTCCTACGGCTGGAAACTAGGCACGCCCTACCGCGCGATCCGCAGCAGGGAGCCCTGGAACCCGCTGCATCTCATAGCAGGCGGCGCGCGCAGGGTCGATGCGGAAAAATACGCCAGAAGCATTTCCGTGTACTGCGGCCAGGGCGTGGAAAAAATCCGGGAAATCCTGGGCGCGACGGAAATCATGGACCGCCTGCTGCGGCGCAGGCGATAACCGCTACCAATCCCGCTACTTGCTTTCCATCACCCAGACGCCGTTCCAGTCATCGCCCGGGTGATGCCTGGCGAGGTGCCGGCAGCGCTCGACGTAGAGCGTGGCCGCCTTGTCGGCCGGGTTCATCGCCACCACTTCGGAAAACTGCTTTGAGGCATCGTTCCACTTGCCCTGGCGGTACTTGGCGAGTCCGTCGCGAAAATAGCCCAGCGCGTCGATCAGGTGCGGATAGGTCTCGTCGGTGTGGTAGTCGAGAATTTCGTAGATCGCGACCGGCTGCGTCTTGCCCTTGACCACCACCAAGTCCAGCTCGCGCGTGCGGTAGGTGCCTCGCAGCTTGCCGTAGGTGAATTCGCTCGCGAGGATATGGGTGCCGTATTGCTTGCACGCCGACTCCAGGCGCGACGCAAGGTTCACGCCGTCGCCGATGATGGTGTAGTCCATGCGCTTTTTCGAGCCGATGTTGCCCGACACCACCTGGTCGGTATTCAGGCCGATGCCCATGTCTACCGGCAATTTGCCCTCGGCAACGCGCTGGACGTTCCATGTCTTCAGCGCGCGCAGCATGGCGATCGCGGCGCGCACCGCCCGGTCCGCGTCGTCCTCGTGACCGACGGGAATGCCGAACGCAGCCATGATGGCGTCGCCGATGAACTTGTCGAGCATGCCCTCTTCCTGCTGTATGCAATCGACCATGAGGGTGAAGTATTCATTGAGCAGGGCCACCGTTCCCTGCGCCCCCAGTTGCTCGGTGATGGTGGTGAATCCGCGGATATCGGAGAACAGCACCGTCGCCATGACACTCTGCCCGCCCAGCAGTTCGGCGCCGCTCGCCACCAGGCGGTCGGCGATGCCCGGATCCATGTAGCGTGACATGGTCGACTTCATGCGCTTTTCGCTGCTGATGTCCTCGATCAGCAGCATCGAGCCCAGGCGCTTCTTTTCCATGCTGAACAGGGGCAGGATGGTCACGTTGGCCGAGACCTTTTCTTCGCCGACGCTGAGCTCCGCATCCATGAGCATTTCGGACGCGGCGGTTTCATCGACGTGCTTCAGCCGCTCCAGAATCCAGTCGTTGGTGCCACCGAAAAACTCCGCCACCTGCCGCTGCAGGATCTGCGCCGGGCTAACCTTCAGTATTTTCAGCCCCGCGGCGTTGCAGGTGGCGATCTTGCCGCCGTCGTCCAGCGTGACGACCGCGTTCGACATCGACTCCAGCATCGCCTCGTTGTAGTTTTTCATGTTGTGCACGTCGGCGAACAGCTTGGCGTTCTCCAGGGCGATCGCAATCTGCGCAGTGAAGGCGCGCAGCCGCGACTCGTCCTCGTTGGTGAACGGCCCGCCGCGCTTGTTCAGCACCTGGGTAACGCCGATGGTCTTGCCGTGCTTGTTGACGATGGGCACGCACAGGATCGAGCGGGTGAAAAAACCGGTTTTCTTGTCGAACGCCGGATTGAAGCGCAGGTCGGCATAGGCGTAGGGGATGTTGATCGCCTTGCTCGTGGTGAACACTGCGCCGGCAATGCCGAGGTGGTTGGGCAGGCGGATCTGCACCGACTCAAGCCCCTGTCCGACCTCGGACCACAGTTCACCGGTCTTGTCGTCGTTGAGAAACAGGGTCGAACGCTCGGCATTGAGCATGTGCGTCGCCTCGCCCATGACCTTCTGCAGCAGTGAGCTGAGCTTGATATCGGCGGTCATTTCCGACACGACGTCGACAAACTCCATCTCCTGCTTGCGCACCGCCTTCATGCGCTCGATGAATACCGCACCCTGCAGCGCCAGCGTGCCCTGGGTGGTCATCGCCTCGAGCACCCCGAGGTCGCGCCTGGTGAAGTCGCCTTTTTTCTTGTTCAACGTCTGCGCCACGCCGAGGACCTCCCCCTTTACCGTCCTGATCGGGGTGCAAAGGACATTGCGGGTGACAAAGCCGGTCTGCTCGTCGACGGAACGGTCGAAACGCGGGTCTGAATAGGCATCGGCGACGAGGACCGACTCGCCGGAGGTGAAGGAGTACCCGGCGATGCCGCTGGTGTTCAAGATGCGGATCTCGTGCTTGATATTTCCCAGCGCCACGCGCGAATACAGCTCGCCGGTTTCCGGGTCGTTGAGAAACAGGGTTCCGCGCTCGGCATCGAGTTCTGCGGTGGTCATTTCGACCAGGACCCTGAGCACATCGTCCAGCGAATCGTATGCCGCCATTTTGCGCGAAACATCGAGCAGCAATTCAACCAGTTTCAGCCGCCCGCGCACCGCAGGGCTCAGGCTGTTCCTGGCCGTTTTGCTTCGTGCCGGCAGGCGCGCGCTCTTTCCAGCGGGTTTCGGTTGTTCCATGGCTCCTACTTTACCTGATGGTCGGGCGCAGCCTGTAGTTGCCGGCGCAACTCGCGCACCGTCGCCTGCAACTGCCCGATTTCCGCTTGATCCTGCGCACGCGCCGCCGCAATCGCGCTCTGCTGGGAAAATCCGGCCTGTTCCAGCACTTCGCGCAGCGACGCCGCGGTCGCGCGCAATTGCGCGATTTCGTCCTGCGCGGCTATGACCGACTGGCGCACGGCCGCTTCCTGTTCAGCCTTTGCCGCCTCAAGCGTATCGCGCAGAGCCGCGACAGCGACCTTGAGTTGCTTGAGTTCTTCCAGATTGGCCGACTGGGCGAGCCTGGCGGCCTCGTCGCGCCTGATCGGCCACTCCTCCAGTTCCTCGCGCAACACCGCGATGGTCGCCTTGAGTTGCGCCATCTCCGCCGCCGCGCCGGACACCGACTGCCGTACCGACTCGCCTGTATCGGCACGCGCCTGCTCCAGTTCCTCGCGCAGCGCGAACACCGTCATCTTCAAATCGCGGATTTCGGCCAGACCGAAGGCGGAGGATTCGTTTTCAGCGGCCATGCTGCTATTCTAATACCGCCGCTACATTCGAGGAACCGGTTCGCTCGCTATTTCCCCCCGGGGAGCGCGAGCCGCGCCATTTCGAAGCGGTCGGTGATCCGGGTGTATCCGCCCTTTCCGGCAAGGCGTCCGATCGGGTCGATCTTGCCGACGTCGACGTGAAAAGCCGAATCGACGATGCCCTCGTGAAAATGATAGTAGACGACCTCGCCGATCACTACATGATAAGGCCCCCGGCCCAGTTCGATCCGCTGCAGCAGGCGGCACTCGAAGGCAACCGGCGCCTCGGCGATGCGCGGCGGCCGCACCTTCTTCGACGCCAGCGCAGTGAAGCCCGCCTCCGCGATCTCGTTCACGCCGCGCGGGTAGTCGATCGCGCACACATTCATCTTCTCCTTGATCGCATCGCTCACGATGTGCACCACGAACTCAGGAATTTCGAGGATATTCGCAATCGTGTCCTTGGCGCCGCCGTCCTTGCCGCCGACGGAAAACATGAGCATCGCGGGATTGGAGCCGATCGCATTGAAAAAACTGAATGGCGCGGCATTCGGACCCTTGCTTCCGAGCGTGGTCACCAGGGCGATCGGCCGTGGCGTCACGCTGCCGATCAGCAGTTTGTACTGTGTTTGCCAATCGAGCGTGGCAGCATCGAATTCGGTCATGGTTTACCTCAAGTTGTGATTTGATTTGGACGCCATTTCAACGGTGCGGAAACGGCGCCGGGACTGGGGGAGGACGAAGGACGCATCCTCTCGCTCCAAACTCGCCCCCCCGGCAATCTAACGCCATCCAGGCAAACAGGCAACCGGGCTGCTTAATCCTGCTTAATCCGAGCTGCTTAATCACCGGGTCCGCAACCGAGCGACAGCATCCATGCGCGGCACCAGGCTTGCGCGGAACAATTCACTTTGCTCGCCGCCTGGACTACTTCTATAATCTGGAATCCCTTTCATCCCGGGTCTTCCATGAACCAGCCGCGCGAACTCAACACCACTCTGGTCAACGAACTCAAGGCCCTGCTCGGTGAGCGCGCCACCACGGCGCGCGGAATCTGCGACCAGCACGGAAAGGACGAGTCCTACTTTCCGTATGCGGCGCCCGACGCCGTGGTCTTTCCGCAAACCACCGAAGAGGTGCGCGATATCGTCAATATCTGCCGCCGCCATCAGGTTCCGATGATTCCCTACGGCGTCGGCACTTCTCTTGAAGGCCACATCCTGGCGGTAAAAGGCGGCGTGTGCATCGACGTGAGCCAGATGAACAAGGTGCTCGCGGTGCACGAGGCCGACCTCGACGCGGTGGTGCAGGCGGGAGTGACGCGCAAGCAGTTGAACGAGCACATCCGCCACACCGGCCTGTTCTTCCCCATCGACCCCGGTGCCGATGCGACCATCGGCGGCATGAGTGCGACGCGCGCTTCCGGAACCAATGCGGTGCGCTACGGCACGATGCGCGAGAACGTGATTTCGCTCACGGTAGTGCTGGCAGATGGACGCATCATCAAGACCTCGCAGCGGGCGAAAAAATCGGCCGCCGGCTACGACCTGACGCGCCTGTTCGTCGGTTCGGAAGGCACGCTGGGCGTGATCACCGAGGTCACGGTGAAGCTGTACGCGGTGCAGGAGGCCATGTCCGCCGCAGTGTGCGCCTTCGACTCGGTCGAAGGTTGCACCCGCACCGTGATCCAGACCATACAGGCGGGCGTGCCGGTCGCACGCTGCGAAATCATGGATGCGACCGCGATGGGTTGCATCAACAACTACAACAAGACCGACTATCGCGTAGCGCCGACCCTGTTCTTCGAATTCCACGGCACGCAGGCGAGCGTGGTGGAGCAGGCGGAGATGGTCCAGGAAATCGCACGGGAAAACGGCGGCAAGGATTTCCAATGGGCGACCAAGGCCGAGGACCGCACCAGGCTGTGGGAGGCGCGGCATAACGCCTACTTCGCCGGCTTGCAACTGAGGCCCGGGTGCCGCGCAATCTCGACCGACGTGTGCGTCCCGATTTCGCGGCTGGCGGAGTGCGTGGCCGAAACCATGAAAGACGTGGCCAACTATTTATGCCCGGTGCCGCTGCTCGGCCACGTGGGCGACGGCAATTTCCACCTCATGTTCCTGGTGGACCCGGCCAAGCCGGAAGAGCAGGAACTGGCGAAGTCGTTCAACAAGCGGCTGGTCGAGCGCGCGCTCGCCATGGAAGGCACCTGCACCGGCGAGCACGGAATCGGCCTGGGCAAACAGGCCTGGCTGGAAAAAGAGTTGGGCGAGGCAGTCGACGTGATGCGCGACATCAAGCGCTTGTTCGACCCGGACAACCTGATGAATCCGGGGAAGGTGGTGCCGCTCTAAGCAAAGGCATCGGCCGCGAACGAAGCAAGGGCATTGCTGCGTCTTTTTGGATTTAGACCTTTAAAAAATGCTCGCGGTAATACTTGAGTTCCTCGATCGACTCGTAGATATCTGCCAGCGCCTGATGTTTGCCATGCTTGGTCAGGCCTTTGGCCAGTTCCGGCTTCCAGCGTTTGACCAGTTCCTTCAGCGTGCTGACGTCCAGATTGCGGTAATGAAAATAGGCTTCCAATCGCGGCATGCAACGCGCCATGAACCTTCGGTCCTGGCAGATCGAGTTGCCGCAGATAGGCGAGGTCTTTGACGGCACGTGCAAGGCGAGGAAGTCGAGGTATTTCTGCTCGGCCTCTGCCTCAGCCAGCGTCGACGCCTTTACCTTGGCGATCAGCCCGGACCGGGCGTGTGTGGATTTATTCCAATCGTCCATGGCATCGAGCAAGCTGTCGGCCTGATGCAGGACGAGCACCGGCGCCTCGGCGACGACGTTTAATTGCGAATCCGTCACCACGATAGCGACCTCGAGAATCCGGTCGTTGTCGGGATCCAAACCGGTCATTTCCATGTCCAACCAAATTAGGTTGTTCTGATCCTGAGGCATGGTAGGCGTGCGTGCCGCATTGAATGAAGGGCGTTATTGTGTCATATTTCAGCCAGATGCAGACCTTCACCGCGGTTTTTCTTGCAGCGCTCGCACTCACCACTGGCTTGCGGCTGTGGCTCGCCCGGCGCCACATCCGCCATATCGGAAGCTGCCGCGACCGTGTGCCTG
>Ga0194060_10001592_pt1 | contig 16221 bp, 12 predicted proteins | sample SepL225m_MetaG_FD_163427 | JGI IMG/M metagenome (GOLD analysis project Ga0194060, IMG submission 163427) | Anoxic zone freshwater microbial communities from boreal shield lake in IISD Experimental Lakes Area, Ontario, Canada - Sep2016-L222-5m | ecosystem: Environmental > Aquatic > Freshwater >...
CCTCTCCCTCACGGGGAGAGGGGAGATTTCGCATCAGGATGCGCTCAACTCCCCCTCTCTCGTTCAGGGAGAGGGGGCTAGGGGGTGAGGGCTGCCCGATGCCTCCATCACGAGTATGCCCGTCTCGTCGCTGGCCCAGAGCCTGGTGTCGGTGCCGCTGGCCTTGCCGCTGACAACCAGCGTGTGCGGCAGGCAGAGGGGACTCCGTGCGCGATAGCTGAAGCGCCTGAGCGTCTGGCCCTGCTCCACATACAGGTCGAGCAAGAGCGTGGCGATCAGCGGCCCGTGGACAACGAGATTGGGGTAGCCCTCTACGGCCCGGCAGTAGTCGGCATCGTAGTGGATGCGATGCCCGTTGAAGGTGAGCGCCGAGTAGCGAAAGAGTGCCGTACTATCGAGCGCATAGCGCCGCACGTAGTCTGCATCAACCGGGGCGAGCGTGGGCTGCGTGGGAGTCGGCTCACGCGCCGACTCCCGGTACACAAGCGTCTGCTCCTCGATGAGCCTCAGAGCGCCCCCGGTGGTGTAGGTGCGCTCGATGGTCACAAAGCACAGCGAACCCGAGCGCCCCTCTTTGGGGACAATCGACGTGATGACGGATGTACAGGTCACTGTATCGCCAAGCCGCAAGGGCGTGTGAAAGACAAAGCTACCGCTGGCCCACATGCGCCGTGGGAACGGCACCGGCGGCAGAATCACCCCACGTCTGGGGTGCCCGTCGGCTCCCAGTTCGGAGGCACCAACCAGATCGTGGAAATAGAGCCAGTGCCAGGCGGGCGGCAACACATCGCCCGCCCGATAGTGCGGGCTACGGTCGAGCGTCACAGCCATGCGGTTAGCCTGCTCGGGGTGGAGCTGCGCCTCGGTTGTGCGCGTCTGTCCTACCCAGTTCTCCCAGTTGTTCATAGTACTCAACGTTTAACGTCCTAGATGGCTGAGCCTGAGTTGCCACACCGAACCCAGGGCGTCCGGGGCATAGAGTTCGTGAAGGACGCATTATCAGCGACAGACGGTTGTGTGTGACACTCCGCAGGGGCTAAAGCCAATACCTTTCACATAAGCAATTTCGTGCCAGCCTTGCCCCCTCACCCCCTGCCCCTCTCCCTCACGGGGAGAGGGGAGTATATCCCTTTCTGATACGGAATACTCCCCCTCTCCCGTTCAGGGAGAGGGGGCTGGGGGGTGAGGGCTGAGCGGCGGCAGATTCCTTATGTGAAAGGTATTGGGGCTAAAGCCCCGCAGCTTCTCGTGAGCCATCCGCCGGATGAGCCTCCCGAGCTACATGCCCCGTGTCGGGGGAATTACGGCGCACAAACGCACGCCGATACGTGACGGAGCCAACCTGCACATGGCCGAACGCACCATGCACCACCTGACTCTCCTGATTGATCGCCCCTACGGCGTCGCGGTGGCCGACAAACCCACAGCGGGCGCAGCGGTAGTTCCGCCCCTTGGGTTTGTTGTGTCGGCCACAGCCAGGGCATGTCTTGGAGCTATACGCCTCGCTCTGACGCTCCAGGGCGATCCCTTCGGCAGCGAGTTTGTAGACCAGGAACGCGATCTGTCGCCCGTGCGACCAGCCGCTCACCTTCTGCTGGGCATTGCGGTTCAGCCGCTTTCCATTGGCGATGTCGCGGATGTCGCCCACCAGCCGTTTCGCGCCCTCGGCCTTGGCATGGTTGGTGATCGCCCGCGTGACCGTGTGCTCAATGTCGCGAGCGGTGAAGATCACCACGTCGCCGTGCTCATTGGCGACCGCGCAATCAAGGATATGCGTGCGAATCATCGGAGGTATCCACGTGAACGTATGTACGGCGTAGGATATGATACCTCATTAGGACGCCAAATGCAAGGGCTAAAGCCCTGAGAAAAACCCGCCTCACCGTTCAGCTAACGCATGGCGGCTTGCGGCGGGTTCAATCGGTCAATAATCCCCACTCTACAATCAGGGCTGATGCAAAGTCGTGGGATCGCCGCTCAGCCCTCACCCCCCAGCCCCCTCTCCCTGAGCGGGAGAGGGGGAGTCGGATGCGTCCTGGTGCGGAATTCTCCCCGTGAGGGAGAGGGGCTGGGGGGGGGACTTTGCAATAGCTCTGAATCCCCAATCTACAATCCACAATCGCACGCCGCTCCCGCGAGGGCGACCAGCAGGTCGCCCTCGCTGGATTCAGGGCTGCGGGCCAGGGCGACGGCCTGTGTGTACAGGGCGGCGTACGCCCCGCTCAGGGTTGTTGGCGTGAGGCGCAGGCTGTCGCCGGGGAGGAGTTGAGCGGCCAGGGGCAGGTCGGCGCTGATCAACGTGCCGACCACCGGGTAGCCGCCCGTGGTCTGGGCGTCGGCCATGAGCAAGATGGGTGTGCCGTCGGGGGGAACCTGGATGCTGCCGGGCACGACGCCGAGGGATGGTAGACTACACGGGCGGGCGTAGGCCAGATGCAGCCCTTCTAGGCGATAGCCCATGCGGTTCGAGGTGGCGCTTATGCGCAGGTTTACGGCGGCCAGGGCGACGAGCGTACCGAGAGCGAAATACTCCACGTGCGGGCCAGGGATGAACCGCAGGGTCGGATCGGCGGCGTAGGCCGGGCGGGCGGACACAGGCCAGTACTGGCCCACGGTGGGTACCATGCGTGCGAGGGGTTCCCCCATTGGGAGGAGATCACCGGCGCGCAGAGCGCGTCCCTCCATACCGCCAAACCCCCCGGCCAGGTCGGTGGCGCGTGACCTCAGGACGACCGGTACATTCACGCCGCCAGCGACGGCCAGGTAGGCGCGGGCACCCCACGCGGCGTAGCGGTTGGTGAGGCGTAGGGTAGCCCCGGCATCGGCGAGGATGGCCGTCCACAGTGGGATCGTCCTACCGTCGAGGCTGGCCCCCAGGTCGCCCCCGGTCAGGGCGATGATCGCGGGGCGGCGCAGGCGCAGCACCGCCCCACCAGCAGTGATCTCGATCCCGGCGGCGTTTGGTGAATTGCCAACCAGCCGGTTCGCCGCCGCGAGGGCGAAGGCGTCGAGGGCACCTCCAGACGAGACCCCGTAGCGCCTCGCGCTGGGTCGCCCGAGATCTTGCACGGTCATGAGGGGGCCAGCGGCAATCACCTCGATCATTGGCGTTGTGCTCCTTGTGGCTCAGTAGGACTGGTGCAAAGTCACCCTCCGGCCCTCACCCCCTGCCCCTCTCCCCGTGAGGGAGAGGGGCAGGGGGTGAGGGGGCAAGGTCGGCATAAATCGGCTTATGTGAAAGGTATTGGGGCTGGGGGGTGAGGGCTGCCCGGCGATCACACGACTTTGCACCAGCCCTGCATGATCAGGGTATCGTCTTAATTCCTTCCACATGTGTATGGTAAAATAGACACATCATCTCTGCATTCAGCGCTCTCTGTCCATGCAAGGGGAACATGGTACGTCCTGTCTGCACGACTGAGCAGGCGTCACACCCTACGCAGAGAAACCCCGATGCGTTACTCTTTCTCTCGGTAGGGGGCGCAATCATGTCAAAAAAAAAAAACAAACGTTCAAATTTTTCAACGCTTTCACATGTCGCCCCAGCATGTCGCCAGAGACGTGGGTTCACCGACTCGCACGTCCCCACGAATGACTTAGACGCGGTCATCGCCACGTTCGTGCAGACTGAGCAGGATGCGATGATACAGCGCGATCTGGCGTATCGTCTTACGACCGCCGCGTCGTTGGATGAGGCGCTGCCGATCTGCCTTGATATCGCGCTCCACTCCCAGATGGACTGCGGTGGCATCTACCTGAGCGACCCCGCCTCTGGCGACCTCCATCTTGTCTACACCCGTGGGCTCTCGCCCGCATTTATTGAGGAAAACCGCTTCGCCTCGGCTCAGTCCGACCGCGCCCGGATGGTGCAGGGCGGACGGCCACTCTATCTCGATTATGACCGGAACCCGCTTCCCACCCAGGTCGAGGAACCTGAGCGCATACGTATGGGCGCGGTTCTGCCGCTCACATATCAGGGTCGGGTGGTCGGCTGCTTCAACCTCGCCTCGCACCGCTACGCTGCGGCGGAGGTGTCGCCGGCAAACCGCACGTCCCTGGAAGGGATCGCCGCCCAGGTGGGCCACGTCATCGTCCGGCTCCAGGCCGAGGCGGCCCTGCGCGAGAGTGAGATGCGCTTTCGGACGATCTTTTTCGAGGATCGGGCGGCGAAGTTGCTGATAGACCCCCAGACCGGCCGGATCGTGGATGCCAACCAGTCTGCCATTGACTTCTATGGATATCCGTATGATCGCCTCACGCAGATGCGTATCCAGGAGATCAACCAGTTATCGCCCGAAGAGGTGAGCCATGAGATGCAGGATGCGGCGAAACACGACAAGAACTTCTTCACCTTCCGGCACCGGCTGGCGTCGGGCGAGGTGCGCGATGTGGACGTATACTCGAACACCATCGAGATCGCGCACCAGACCTATTTGCTCTCGTTCATCCATGATGTGACCGAGGGCAAGCAGGCGATAGCTGCCCTGCGCGAGAGCGAGGCCAGGGCGCAGTACCAGGTGAATGCGCTCGAAATGCTCAGTACCACCATCACGGAGATCTCTTCCATCCTCGATCCAGAGCGTCTGCCCATCGTGATCGTGGAACACGCGAAGAATCTGCTCGCGACGGATGCGGCAAAGCTGATAACCTACGATGCCGTGCAGGGCGACCTCGTCAGCGTCGTCCGCAACCCGGTCGCGCCGCCGGGCTATCGCCAGGAGCTTGGCGACGGCGCTCTCGGCCAGGTCGCCCGCACCCGCCAAAGCCTCATCCTCAACGACTACGCGGCATGGCCGGGCGCGCTCCGCACGGAGGTCTCCCTGGGGTTGGTCGCGACCCTCAATGTACCGCTGCTTCAGGGCGAACGGCTGATCGGCGTGCTGGGGGTGGGGATGACGCACCAGGGGCGCACCTTCACCAGCCTTGACGAACGCCTGCTGACGCTTTTTGCCCAGCAGGCGGCGGTGGCGATCATCAACGCCCGCCTGACCGCCCGCCTGCAGATCGACCCGCTCACGGGCGTCCACACACGCGGGCGCTTTTTTGCCTTGGGTAAAGAGGTGGTGTCTGACGCTGCTGCCAGCGGGCAGCCGGTCGGGATTGCAATTTTCGACCTGGATCACTTCAAGCGGGTGAATGACACCTACGGCCACCCTGTGGGCGACGAGGTGCTGCGCTGGGTTGCGACGCAGTGCGGTGCGCTGCTGCCGCCGGAGGCCGTGTTCGGGCGGATCGGTGGCGAGGAGTTTGCCATCATCCTGCCCGCTACAGACGAACATCGCACCGTCGCGGCGCTGGAGGTCGTGCGCCAACACATCGCGGGGCGGCCAGTGCCCACGCGGCGGGGCGACCTCACGGTCACGATAAGCATCGGGGTCGCCGCGCTCGACGCATGCAGCAAGGTTCCCCTCGATCATCTGCTAGAGCGTGCGGACGATGCGCTCTACCAGGCGAAGCGGAGCGGGCGCAACCGCACCTGCGCGTACACCCCTAACTTTGAGGCTAGTGCGGAGGGCACCCGATCTGTGCCGCACGTGACGCTCCGCAGAGGCTAAGACAAGGTTTCAGGTTTACAGTTCGTAGTGGCGGCTTCAGCCGCTTGGCGCTGAAGCGCCTACTACGAACAACGCACACTGTAAGGGACGCGGAAACTTTTGTTAGCGCGAATAAGCGCTGGGTCAACCTGGGAGCGCGGGCGGGACGCCCGCGCTCCCAGCGCCATGCAACTTAACCCAGGACTTATTCGCACTAACAAACTTTTACGTATCCCGGCCTCATGTCATTCTGAGCGAAGCGAAGAATCCCGGCCGAGACCCTTCGCTTCGCTCAGGGTGACAGCTTTACTTATGCTCAACTACCAACAATTCCATAAGGATCGCTCTATAGCAATCCTCTTGGGGTTGTTGTGTGGAGTCAAGGATTTAGCCGGATAAGGCCGCCTAAAGGCTCGACTCCTCTTCACAACCCGGATAGGATCGCTCTATCACGAACGAGACCGGGTGAGCCACGCGAAGGCCGTGCGCCAGCCGCACATAATCAGCAGGGCCGTGGTGAAGGTGACGACGTAGAACGAGATGGGGCTAAAGCGCCCAATGAAGAGGGCGCGCACCAGCGAGCCAGCCACCACCGCCGCGCACCAGGAGAGAGCCGTTGTGCGCAACATCTTCACCGGCGTAGCGGTGGAGTCCGGGCGGAAGGCACCGAGCCAGGGCGAGGTTATCAGCCAGCCGATGATGAATGGCGATGCGGTCTGCGCCACCTCGCCGATGGCCCCCAATCCAGCAGCCTCGCCGTGACTCGCCCGCCCGATGGCGGCAAACACCATCAGCGCCACCACATCGCCGCCCAGCAGCGCGACCGTCCGCCCGCTTCCCGCCCGTCCGCCTTCAACTGCTGCGTGCATATCGACTCCTCATGACTACAGCCTCACCCAGCGAATCTCCGACTGGCCGCGCTCCGCGACCGCCTGGGTGAGAACACGGATCAGCCCACTATCGGCACCCCGCTGGGCCAGCCAGCCAATCACCGATTTATCGACCGTGACGACCTGGGTAAGTACGCGGCTCAGCTCGTTATCGGCACCCTGCTGAGCCAGCCAGATCATTGACCGATCAATGAAGGACTTCTCACCCTCCATCTGGTCAATTAGAAACTGAAGCTGGACGAGGGAGATCGAACCAATGTAGATGCCTGTATCGTCGTGGTAGAGAGCCACGCTGGAGTCACCGGCGGACAGATCTAGGGGCGGCGGCTCGGCTTCGCCGCTTGCCATCGCGATGATCCGGCGCAGCTCTTTTTTGCTAATCTGGAGCGGCTCGCTTGTATCCTCCAGCAGATGTTTTACCACCACATCAGCCGCATTGGTACGCCCGAAGCTGCGGGCACACACCTGCATACGCTCCAGACGACCGGGCTCCTCGAAGATCTGGTCGATCTTATAGGCGATGGTCATCAGCGAGCGGCAGCGCACCGCCGCCCCGGCCTCTAGCAAGTGATCGCTGTTCCGCTCCTCCTGGCCGGGAATAGGGTCGATGATCACCATCGGCAGACCCGTCGCCATACACTCCGAGGCGCTGAGACCGCCCGGCTTACCAATGAACAGGCTGGCAATCCGCATCAGGTCAGCCATCTCGCTGGTGAAACCGAGTACCCGAAATCGATCCTCCGCGCCGCTGATCTGGGTCGCCACCTGCTGGCGCAGCAACTGGTTGCGCCCGCAGATCACCATCGTCTGCACGGGGGTTCGCATACGCAGAATTTGGGCCACAATATCGCGGGCCGGCCCGCCACCCAGCGCCCCGGCTGATACCAAGATCACCGGGCGGTCGTCGCGCAGCCCGTAGCGGGCCAGCACCTTCTCGCGATCCACCGGCTCACCAAACACCGGACTCACCGGGATGCCCGAGACGGTGATCCGCTCGGCGGCCACACCCAGCTCCGTCAGATGCACCTTGGTCTCCTCAATCGCCACAAAGTAGCGGTTGAAGACCCGGCTCAGCCACATGCCCTGAAAGTCGTAGTCAGTCGTAACAATCGACAGGGTGGTATGCAGCTTACCCTGGCTGAGCAACTGGGCCACCACGCCCGCTGGCATAAAGTGGGTGCAAACAGTGATGTCGGGGTCGTAATCGAGGACAAACTTGGCCAGTGGCTGGGCGTTCAGCGAGTTCCAGAGTTGGAGTGCGCCGGTCTCGTTCTTAAAGGGTTCATCGGTCTGGTCGTACCACCAGCTCACAAACCAGGGGTTCTCCTTCACCAGCGCAAAATAGACATCCGAAGCCGTCACCTGATAGATCCGACTGGTGAGCTTCAGCGCGTCCTCGTTCTGCACCTCCACGCCGCCCTGGGCGCGAAACACCTCTTCGATCGCTGCCGCCGCCGCGATGTGGCCCGAGCCGACACTGGCTGACAGGATCAGCACTCGCTTCATTGTATGGCTCCCGCCTGAGGGCGATGATGCGTCACTAAGGCATGTTTCAAAATGGGCACATTCAGCTTTACCGTCTTGCGATGAGGCGACGAGGCGATGAGGCGATGAGGCGACGAGGCAATGAGGCGACGAGGCGACGAGGCGACGAGGCGACGAGGCGACGAGGCGACGAGGCGACGAGGCGACGAGGCGACGAGGCGACGAGGCGACGAGGCGACGAGGCAACGAGGCGACGAGGCGATGCCACCGCGCCCTCGCGTCCTCGCCTCATCGTCACACTGTAAAAGAGTATACACCATGTCTGATCACGACGATCCCGCAAGGTCATTGCGGGCGATCACATCGCGGTACCAGAAGAAACTGTCCTTCGGCGTGCGCTGCTGGGTCGCATAGTCAACATACACGCAGCCAAAGCGCTGGTCGTAGCCGTGAGCCCACTCAAAGTTATCTAGCAGCGACCACTGGAAGTAACCGGCCAGAGGCACACCGGCGGCGATGGCGCGCTGACAGGCGTCCAGGTGCGCCCGCAGGTAATCGATGCGGCTCCCATCGCGCACGCGCCCATCATCACCGGGTTCGTCCAGATAACTGACGCCATTCTCAGTGATGTAAATCTTGGGCAGATTGTAGGCGCTGTGCAGCCGCAGCAGCAGGTGATAGAGCCCCTCGGGGTAGATCTCCCAGTCCATCGCGGTGCGCGGCGTATCCAGGCGTACCGGCTGCCACTCGCCGGGCCGGGTGCCGACCGTCACCACCTCGCGGGTGTAGTAGTTCGCCCCCAGGAAATCGGTGGGCGCGGCGATGATCTGCATGTCGCCGGGCTGCACGAAGCGTAGGCCATCGGGCAGGAGTCCAGCCTCCACAGCGGTCGCAACCATGTCCGACGGATAGCCCCGCCCGCAGATCGGGTCGAGGAACCAGCGGTTAAAGTAGCCGTCGAAGGCCCGTGCGGCGTCACGGTCGGCGTAGCTAACGCTGGCGGGCACTGCGGCGGTGAAGTTAAGGGTAATGCCGACCTGAGCGCCGGGGCTGAAGCGGCGGATCTCGGGTACGGCCAGACCGTGGGCCAGCAGGGTGTGGTGGCTGGCGGCGAGGGCCGCCGCCCAATCCTGGCGACCAGGGGCGTGTTCGCCGATCTGGTAGCTGAGCATACTTACACACCAGGGTTCATTGATCGTGATCCAGTGCTTCACCCGGTCGCCCAAAGCCTGGGCCACCACACCGGCGTACACAGCAAACGCCTCGGCGGTAGCGCGGGACGGCCAACCGCCCGCGTCCTCCAGGGCCACCGGAAGATCCCAGTGGTAGAGCGTCACGTAGGGCGTGATACCGCGCTCCAGCAGGGCGTCCACCTGACGGCTGTAGAAATCGAGGCCGGCCTGGTTCACCTGACCGCGCCCGTCAGGCAGCACACGCGGCCACGCCACGCTAAAGCGATAGGCTCCAGCACCGAGATCCGCGAGCAGGGCGAAGTCATCGCGCCAGCGATGGTAGTGGTCGCACGCCACATCGCCGGTGGCCCCACCCTTCGTCTTGCCGGACGTGTGGCTAAAGCGATCCCAGATACTCTCGCCGCGCCCATCCTCGCAAACCGCTCCCTCGATCTGATAGGCCGCCGTCGCCGCGCCCCAGACGAATCCGGCGGGAAAGGTCGTATGAGACATGGTGTTCACCTCTTTCTGCTCGCGTCCTCGCGTCCTCGCGTCCTCGCGTCCTCGCGTCCTCGCGTCCTCGCGTCCTCGCGTCCTCGCGTCCTCCCCTCCTCGCGTCCTCGCGGTTACAAAAACAGCCGGTAGCGATCTCGCACCTGCTCTATCGTCTCATCATAGCGGGCGCGCAGATTGATCACGTGGGCTTCCAGCGCTCCCAGATTGGCAGTAGGTGCGGCCTGCTCGATTTGAGCGCCCATATCAGCGATACCGCACGCACCGAGTTGGCTAAGACCACCACGCAGCCGGTGGGCCATCTTGGCTAATCTGACCCGATCCGCATCAGCCATGGCCGACTCAAGCTCGACGATCTGATTTCCGACCTCTTCGCAAAATAGCACATAGATCGACTCGGCGGCCTGCGGTACAGGCATGCCAAGCGCGTCTATCAACTCCTGGAGAGCCTGCCAGTCGATCAGCACTAGCGACATCAGTACCCCCAGCTTTTGAGATACAGTTGGCATCGACACCGGACTTCGCGCCGACGCGGAGACCGCCCGCGCAGGCGGGCGGCCAGCCAGCGGCTCCGCGCCGCGACTTTAGTCGCTGGCACATCCGCGCATCCGCGATGCGTCGCCCCTACAGGCTCGTCACCAAACCAGGGTTGATCGTGGTGTTACGCCAGTTCTGCTTGCCGTCGGCGCGGGTGGTCGCGATGATGTAGGGGCCTGGGGGCAACTCGACAGCGCCAAACCAACCATCGGCTGAGGCGTAGATGTCGCGCAGCCATACGCCGTCGCGGATCAAGCTTACCTTGGCATTCGGCACAACCTGGTCATCCACCGTGGCGATGCCCTGGATATGGCCGCCGGTGGGAGTCGCGATCCACGGCCAGTCGGGGGCGCGGGCGGGCTGGGCGAAGACGGTGGCCCGCAGTTGATCCATGAAGGCCCGTCGCGACTCGTTGTTGCTCCCGGCGAACGGAATGGCATACGAGTAGAAGGCTACCCCGGCGAGGGCGCGGCCCGCGCCATCGGGCGTCAGGGCGCGCTGTATCTGGCCGATGCCCTGCTCGCGGGTGTTGAGCCACGACCCCATCCCCGAGACAATCGCCCGACGACCGACGTGGTCACGGTCAAAGGCGAGCCAGCCGTCGTACCAGGCCCGCGACCGAGGCACGCCATCCTCAAAGTAGTGCATCGGCACTGCGAAGTCAAGGATGCCCTCATCGAGCCAGGCCGGCCAGTCCTGGAAGACCCGTGCGTAGGCGGACGAGGCCGCCCAGTTGCCGTCGTTACCCGCGCCACCCCAGGTGATCGTCGCCGCGCTCACCTGGATTGTCGGCTTGATCGCCTTGGCTCGAATATAGAGCCGACGAACCAGTTCGGTCACGCGGTCGCGCCGCCACTGGCTCCAGGCCGGGTCGTCCGGGCGCGGCCGGTTGTCGAGAGGTTGCCCGACCGACTGGTTAAAGCGCTCAAGGCTCACCTGGTTGTAGCCGTAGTTGGCACCGGAGAGGCGAATAAAGTCCCAGTGGACGCCATCAAGGGTGGGATACGCCTGCAAAAGATGGCCCACCACGCCTTCCATGTAGGTGATGGCGGAGGGGTGACCAAAGTCGAGGTCGCCGACCTGTTCGCCGCCGAAGGTGGCCGTGGTCCAACGCTCGGCACCCTGGATCTCTGGCCCATGCGTCGTGCAGACGTGGGCGGGGTCGCCCCAGAGCCGATCTGTTGGGCGACAGGCCACGGACACCACCACCCAGGCGTGGACGCGCACGCCCTGCGCGTGGGCCTTCTCGATCAGGTAGCCCAGCGGGTCAAACTCGGCGGCGGGGGCCAGATTCGGGTCAGCCGAGCGTGGCTCGACGCTGTTGTTATACCAAGCATCACCGTGGCGGCGCACCTGGGCGATAATCGTGTTGGCTCCGGCACGTACCACATTGTTGACGAGTTCATCAACCTGGGGGTGATTATCGAATCCTGGGTGTAGTTCATCAACCCAGAAAGCCCGCATTTGCGGGATGGAATCCTGCGCCTGTGCAGGGATCGCGCCAAGCAAAAAGACGGCAATCAGGAGGAGATTCGCGACGATCAGACGCATCAGAGATCCTTTCAAACGGTTGTTGGCAATAGAGCAAAAAATCACCCTGTCACACATGTCACGCTCTTGGCCAGGTTACGCGGCTGGTCCACATCGCAGCCCCGGCGCACGGCTACCTCGTAGGCCAGGAGTTGCAGCGGGATGACGGTGAGGATGGGCTGGAGCAGGGGCAGAGTGAGCGGCACGCTGATTACATGGTTGGCCTTCTCGGCCAGCAGGGCGTCGCCAGGGCTACCAATAGCGATCACCTGACCGCCACGGGCCTTCACCTGCTCGATATTACTCAGCATCTTCTCGTAGATCCCGTCGCGTGGGGCAATGCAGATCACCGGCAGGCGCTCGTCGATCAGCGCCACCGGGCCGTGCTTCATCTCCCCAGCGGGGTAGCCCTCGGCGTGGATGTAGCTAATCTCCTTGAGCTTAAGCGCACCCTCCAGGGCAATCGGGTAGTTGGCCTGGCGTCCCAGGAAGAGCGCGTTACTAGCGTGGTGATAGCGCTCGGCCAGTTCCACACAGATCGGCCCCGCCGATTCGAGAACCTGAGCCGCCTTACCGGGTAGTTCGATCAGAGCTTGGAGGTGTGGCCGGATCTGAGCGGGCGTCAGCACGCCACGGGCCTGGGCCAGGTGCAGGGCGAAGAGGTAACTGGCCGCCAGCATCGAGGTGAACGCCTTGGTGGATGCCACGCCAATTTCGGGGCCAGCGTGCAGGTAGAGCGGGCCACCGTCGGCAATGCGGGCAGCCTGGCTGCCGATGGCGTTGACAATCGCAATGCTTGGTGCGCCCTGGGCGCGAGCCTCCTCCATCGCCGCCAGAGTGTCCACCGTCTCACCGCTCTGGGTGATCGCCAGGAGCAGGGCGTTGCTCCCAAGCACCGGCTCGCGGTAGCGGAACTCGCTGGCGTAGTCCACCTCCACATAGACGCGGGCCAGTTGCTCGATCATAAACTTAGCTACCAACCCGGCGTGCCAGGCCGTGCCACATGCAGTAATGTAGATCCGCCCAATCTGGCGCAGATCCGCATCGCTCAGGCGCAGATCACCAAGCGAAACCTGCCCAGCCTCCTGGTCGATCCGACCGCGCAGCACATCGGTGAGGGCGCGTGGCTGCTCGGCGATCTCCTTTTGCATGAAGTGCTTGTAGTCACCCTTGGCGGCGGCCACCGGATCCCAACTAATCGTCGCCGGGCGACGCTCGACAGGCGCACCGTCCAGCCGGTTAATCCGCGCACCTGTGCTGGTAACTACGGCTAAGTCGCGATCTTCAAGAAAAATTAGATTGCGGGTGTAGTCAAGGATGGCCGGGATGTCCGAGGCGATGAAACTCTCGCCCTCGCCAAGACCAATCACCACGCCCCCGGCGTTGCCAATGCGTGCGGCGACCAGGGTGCCGGGCTCCTTCACGCTCATGGCTACCACCGCGTTGCCGCCGCGCAGGTCAGCCATCGTGAGCCGCATGGCCGCCTCCAGCGAGCCAGCCTGGGCGTAGTAGTGGCCCACCAGATGGGCAATCACCTCGGTGTCGGTCTGCGAGACGAAGGTATGCCCCGCCTCAACCAGTCGGCCCTTCAGATCCAGGTAGTTCTCCACGATCCCGTTCTGGATCACCACAATCTCACCGTTGGCGTCGCAGTGGGGGTGCGCGTTCGCCTCAGTGACACCGCCGTGGGTGGCCCAGCGCGTGTGGCCGATGCCGATCTGCCCAGCGGCTGGTTCCTGCGCGAGACGGGCCATCAGATTGCCGAGCTTGCCCACGCTGCGCCGCAACTGGAGTCCCACGCCCTCGGCAAAGATCGCAATTCCCGCCGAGTCGTAGCCACGATACTCAAGGCGCTGGAGCCCGCCCACCACCACGTCTGTGGCGTTGCGCTGGCCGATATATCCGACGATTCCACACATAATTGTCGCTCCTGGTACGCCAGTTCTCGGTCGCGTTTCCCGCACAACCCGTATGCGGTTCGGCGACGGGATTATAGCATACGCAGGATCGGGTATCGCCTGAGAGTCGGCGGCAACTCGTTCCTGTGCTACCATCCATCTGCAATCTGTAACCTGTAACCTGCAATCTGCAATCTGCAATCTGCACTAGTTTAAGGAGCCTTCGATGCATATTCTGGTGACGAACGATGATGGGATAGACAGCCCTGGCCTGTGGGCTTTGGCCGGGGCGCTGCATGGCGCTGGGCTGGGACAGGTGACGGTCATTGCCCCCGAGGATGAGCAGAGCGGCACCGGCATGAGCATGCCGATGCGCGCTGAGTATCACATCCGTGCGGTGTCCGCGCCCGACCCGGCCCATGCCCACATCGCCGCCTTCGCTTTCAGCGGCACGCCGGTGGGCTGCGTCACCGCCGGAATGCTGACGGGACTCTGCCCACAGCCCGATGTAGTGGTGGCCGGTATTAACCGTGGGCTAAACAGCGGCACCAACGTGCTGCTCAGCGGCACCGTGGGCGCGGCCATGAATGCCGTCCTGTGGGGTCTGCCGGCAATGGCCGTCTCACTCCAGTTTGTGGGCAACGCGCCGCTGTTCTGGGCGACGGCGGCCCACGCCGCCGTCCGCCTCTTTCCGCTGCTGGAGGGGCTGCGCGCTCGCGGTCCCCTGCTCCTCAACGTGAACGTCCCACACATCCGCGACATCGCAGATCTGCGCGGTTTCCGGCAGACCAGCGTCTCGGATTTTTTCTACGGGCACTGTCTCGATCTGCCCCTTGACCCTGAGGACGACGAGGGGCGGCAGCGGGTACACTTCCGCTTTGCGCGTGAGCGTATGCCGCTCACCTTCCCCGAGACCAGCGACGACGGGGCGATTCGGGCCGGTTACGTCACGCTGACGCCGCTTTCGCCCGTTGTTACCCATGACGAAGTGGATCTGACGGCGGCGTTAGCCACCATCAGATTGTCGTGACCCCTCGCGTGGAGGTGCTAGTTTCGCTGGCACCTCCACGTAAGGTAGGCTACCCCCCAAACAGCAACCCCGCCAGGTAATCCGCCGTCGCCCCCGCGTTGGTGTACTCGTTATTGCTGAGTACAATCACCGTCAGCCCATCGTCGGGGTAACGACCGAAGTAGGTCACAGCGCCGCTCATCAAACCAGGGTGGTAGATCACCCGATGGTTGAAACGGGACTCGATCTTCCAGGCGTAGCCGTAGTTAAAGGAGTTGGGCGTATACATCTGGGCCAGCACATCAAGCGGCAGCAGCGTGCCGGCGTCAAGGGCTTGGGCCAAGGTGTAAAGATCGTCTACCGTCGAGAAGATGCTACCAGCGGAAAAGAGGTTACTCGTATCAATGGGTGTGGCCGCCGTACCAATGCCCACATAGCCGCGTGTACCACTCAGGGCCGCACCGTCGCCCACGTCGTAGCCCGTATTGAACATCCCCAGCGGCCCGAAAATATGCTCGCGCATATAGGCGGGGTACGCCTCGCCCGACATGTCCTCGATCAGCCGACCGAGGATGACATAGTTCGAGTTGGTGTAGTGGTAAGCCGAACCAGGGGCAAACTCCAGGGGCAAGTTGCGGAAGCGGGCAATTACCTCATCGGGGGTAGCTGGCTTTGTCTCAACATCGATGAAGGAGAGGAAGTCGGTGTAATTCTGTAGCCCCGAGGTGTGGGAGAGCAGATCGTGAACCGTGATCGCGCCCCAGGTGTCCGGGCAGTCGCGCAGATAGGTGCAGATCGAAGCGCGCAGGTTGATCTTTTCCGCCTGCACAAGTTGCATCACCGCCAAAGCGGTAAGCGGCTTACTCACCGAGGCCAGGCGGTATCGCGTCATCACCCCGGCGGGGATGCTCAGTTCCTGGTTGGCCAGACCATAGCCCTTGCGGACGAGCATCTGCCCGTGGTAGGCCACCAGCACCGTGCCGCTGAAGGAACCCTGCGTCGTGAGTTGCCCCAGGTACGAGTCCATCTGCGCAGCGACCGACTGAAGATCGGGGCTGGGTGTGCCCGACTGGGCAGGGGAGAACACGGCGGTCAGGGGCGCATCGGGCGCAGCGGTGGACACAACGGTCGGCAGCGGCGTCACCGTCGGCTGGAGCGTTGGCTGTCCTCCCGGCGCAGACACCAACTCGCTAGCCAGGGCCGAGCTGGTTGTTGGGGACGTAACGAGTGCAGAGAGACTCCCCGCGCGCGGGGCGCTACAGGTGGTGAGCAGTACGAGCAGGCAGACAGCCAGCCCGACAAGGCGGGCGTTCGAGCGCATCGATACAGATCCTCCGAGGTTCCCTGTCAGCAGAGTCGCGGTATTGTACCATGTCTCCGGCGGGGCGGATTGAGGACTCGTACAGATCCCCAAACCTTAATACTTTACGAATAAGGGATCTGCCGCCGCTCAGCCCTCACCCCCCAGCCCCCTCTCCCTGAGCGGGAGAAGGGGAGTCGGACGCATCCTGTTGCGGAATCTTCCCTCTCCCCGTGAGGGAGAGGGGCAGGGGGTGAGGGGGCAAGGCCGGTGCGAGATCAGCTTATTCGAAAAGTATTGCCCCTAACCTCACCGCGTCACCGCGTCACCGCGTCACCCCCTCACCCCCTCAC
>Ga0194060_10001593_pt1 | contig 16215 bp, 13 predicted proteins | sample SepL225m_MetaG_FD_163427 | JGI IMG/M metagenome (GOLD analysis project Ga0194060, IMG submission 163427) | Anoxic zone freshwater microbial communities from boreal shield lake in IISD Experimental Lakes Area, Ontario, Canada - Sep2016-L222-5m | ecosystem: Environmental > Aquatic > Freshwater >...
CGTGGGTATTGCGCACCTGCATCGTCTCGATCCGGCTCAGCCGGGCCGCCCGCAGGGTCTGAGGGTCGGAGCTGATCACCGTCAGTTCAAGCCCGGCACGCACGGCCTGGGTGCGCAAGCGATCACACTGCGCCTGCTGCTGAAGGCCAAGAACTCCGTCGGGCACGAGCAACTGCACGCGACGAACCCCCGCCTGTTCCGCTTTGCGCAGCAGCGAATCGGCGGTATCGTCCGGCAGCACGAGGATCAGCGCGGTGTCATCGGCAACCATAGAACCTCCGGGCAGGGGAGAGGTGTGGGGCGAGCCTGGCTCATCCCACACCCCTGCTCTATTTCTTCTTCTGCTCCGCAACCAATTCGGGCGCACGGGCGATTGCATCGGCCAACTTGGACACATCGCGCCCGCCAGCCTGGGCCATCTCAGGGCGTCCGCCGCCACCGCCACCCACGATCTGAGCCAGCGACTTGACCAGATTCCCGGCGTGGTAGCCCTGGCCCACCAAGTCGGGCGTCACCATCGTGAGGATCTGGGGCTTCTCGCCGATCACCGCGCCAAGCACCAGCACGCCGCTGCCTAGCTTATCGCGCAGCCAGTCGCCCATCTCGCGTAGGCGGTTGGCGTCTTCAGCAGCAACCTGCGCAGCCAGCACCGGCACCGGGCCATCGCGGCGCACGCCGTCGAGCAGACCTTCAATCGAGGCGCGGGCCAGCTTGCCGCGCAGGGCGTCAAGCTCCTGCTGGCGCTGCTTACCCTCGCCGAGGAGCAGATCAACTCGCTCGACCACCTGGGATGGCGGGACACCCAGGCGCGATACGAGGTCACGCAGGGTATCGGCCTGCTGCTCAACCCACGCCTCCGCGCCACGTCCCGTCAGAGCCTCGATGCGGCGGATGCCGCTGCCGACACTGCTCTCGCCAACCAGGCGCACATAGCCGATCTCGCCGGTGCGGCCCACGTGGGTGCCGCCGCAGAGTTCACGCGAGTCGCGGCTGGCAGAGAAGGGTGTATTCGCTACCGTGCCACTCGCCTGTTCACTCGCGGCTGCGCCCCTACCCTCTATCGTCACCAACCGCACCCGGTCGCCATACTTCTCGCCAAAGAGGGCAATCGCCCCGGCATCAATCGCCGCCGGGTAATCCATGACGTCCCAGCTTACAGCCCCATCGGCGCGCACCCAGGCGTTGAGGCGTGACTCGATCTCGCGCAACTGGGCCTGTTCGACAGCGCGGTTGTGGGTAAAATCGAAGCGCAGCCGCTCGGGGGAAACCAGCGAGCCAGCCTGGGCCGCGTGTTCGCCGACCACATCGCGCAGGGCGCGCTGGAGCATATGCGTGGCCGTATGGTTGCGCTCAATGTCGGAGCGGCGCGTTCCATCAACCTCGACACGCACCGACTCGTCAACGGACACCAGGCCGGACTCGACCACACCATAGTGGACAGTCAGACCGGGCGCAGGGCGCTGGGTGTCCTCCACGCGCACCGTACCCGCCGGGCCGCAGAGCAACCCGGCGTCACCAACCTGGCCGCCGCTCTCGGCGTAGAAGGGCGTGCGGTCAAGGACAACCTGCACCTGAGCGCCAGTTGCCGCGCTGCTCACATCGTCGCCGTAGGCCACCAGAGCCAGGATCTTCGCCTCACCAGCGGTGGCGGTGTAGCCGACAAACTCGGTAGCGGGCAGACCCTTATCAGCCCAGATGTCGGCATCGCCGCCGCGCTTAAACTGGGCAGCCGCCCGCGAGCGCCCGCGCTGCTCGGCCATGGCCGCGTCGTAGCCTGCCTCGTCCACACCCAGGCCCGCGTCTATGGCAATGCGCTGGGTCAGATCAAGCGGGAAGCCGTAGGTATCCTTGAGTACAAAGGCGTCCGTACCGGGGATGCTGGTGCCGCCGGAGGACTGCACGTGGGCCAGAATCGTGTTCAGCCGGGTAATCCCGCCGGAGAGCGTTTTGAGGAACTGCTGCTCCTCCGCATCGGCGGACTCAAGGATGAATGCGCGCCGGTCAACGAGCTGCGGGTAAGCCACGCCCATTTCCGTGATCACCGTCGCGATCACCTCGGCCAGGAAGGGCCGGGTGAAGCCGATGCTGCGGCCCTGGTAGGCCGCCCGCCGCAGGATGCGCCGCAGCACGTAGGAGCGACCATTATTACCGGGCAGTACGCCGTCGGCGATCAAAAAAGCGATAGCCCGGCTGTGATCAGCAATCGCCCGGTAGGGCGCGACATGCGCCCGGTAGTGAGCCTCATCACTGCCCAGGGCCGAAATCACCGTGCGGATGATCGGCAGAAACAGATCGGTGTCATAGTTGTTATGCACCCCCTGAATAACCATCGTCATCCGCTCAAGGCCCATACCCGTATCCACCGAGGGCCGTGGCAGCGGCTTCATGGTAGCGCGCTCATACTGCATGAAGACGTTGTTCCAGATCTCGACATAGTCCGGGTCGTCGCTATTCACACCGGCGGCGCTCATCTTCGATAAATCGTCCCCGATGTACATGGTGATCTCAGAACACGGGCCGCAGGGCCCCGTATCGCCCATCACCCAGAAATTATCCTTGCGCCCGAAACGCAGGACGCGCGCGGGGTCGGCACCCTGCGCGACCCAGAACTGCTCAGCCTCCTCATCGGCGGGCACCTCATCGTCACCAGCAAAGACGGTGAACCAGAGTCGCTCAACCGGGAGCTGAAACTCCTCGGTGAGCAACTTCCAGGAGAGGGCAATCGCCTCGGCCTTGAAATAGTCACCGAAGGAGAAGTTGCCAAGCATCTCAAAGAAGGTCTGGTGGCGCGGCGAAGGGCCGACCTCCTCCAGGTCGTTATGCTTACCCGAGACACGCAGGCACTTCTGGGCAGTGGTGGCGCGGCTGTAGGGCCGTTTCTCGTGACCGAGGAAAACATCCTTAAACGGCACCATGCCCGAGTTGGCGAAGAGCAGAGTCGGGTCGTCGGCAACTACCAAAGAGGAACTGGGCACAATAGCGTGGCCGTTACGCTCAAAAAATCTCAAGAATCGCTCGCGGATCTGCGCCGCAGGAAGCTTCTGCATGGTCATCAGGGGGCCTGTTCGATTAACGGGGACATGCGAATATCGGTAAGATCATAGCACGAACAGACACAGCGCGTCAAACGCTGACCTGTCCCGTTAGGGCTACGTCAAAGTCACCCTCCGGCCCTCACCCCCTGCCCCTCTCCCCGTGAGGGAGAGGGGAGATTCCGCAGCAGGACACATCCAACTCCCCCTCTCCCGTTCAGGGAGAGGGGGCTGGGGGGTGAGGGCTGAGCGGCGATCACACGACTTTGACGTAGCTCTGCCCGTCCCGTTAGGAAGCATAACAGCTTTACTAGACGGCTCATATTAGCTTGACGGCTGGCGAAGGGCAGAGTATAGTTCGTCAACCCTTTAGCAGGAGATTTTTTTCATGAGCAAGCACCCCTGGATGAGCATGCTGAGCATGCTGCTTCTCGCTGTCAGCCTATTGGCTGGCTGCGGCTCCGCACCGGCGGCAGTCCCCACCACCGCCGTTGTCTCCCAAACCGCTGCGGCCACCGCTGCGATCACCGCTGCCGTCGCCCCGACCGCCGCCACCGATGCGGCTGGCACCGCCGTCGCCCCAACCGCCGCCGCCACGGAGGCGGCTGGCACCGCCGTCGCCCCAACCGCCGTTGTCACCGGGACAACGGGCACCGTTACGTTGATCGCCGACCTCAAGGGTCGCAAGGTGCTGATCGGCACCGAGGCGGCCTACCCGCCCTTCGAGTCGGTTGACGCCGCAACGAACCAGATCGTCGGCTTTGATGTTGACCTGATGCACGAGATTGCAAAGCTGATCAACATTCAGCCCGAGTTCCAGAACGCGGCCTTCGACACGATCTTCGCGGCCCTCCAGAAGAAGCAGTTCGACGCGGTGATGTCATCTGCGACGATCACTGCGGAGCGAGCCAAGATCATCGCCTTCTCCGCTCCCTACATCGAGGTCGGTCAGATCGTGGTGACGCTGAAGAGCAACACGACGATCAAGAGCTACACCGACTTGGCGACTGCCGCCGCCGTCGGTGTGCAGACCGGCACCACCGGCGAGACCGCCGCGCTCAAGGAGGGCAAGGTTCCTGACGCCAACCTCAAGCGCTATCAGGCGATTGACCTGGCGTTCGCCGACCTGGCCAACAACGCTATCGACGCCGTCGTGGCGGACAGCCCCACCGTCGGCAACTACATTTCGCAGCCCCAGTATGTCGATAAGCTCCAGGTGGTCGGCGCGTCGTTTACCACCGAGAACTACGGGATCGCGGTGCAGCAGGGCGACACGGAGCTGCTGAACGCGATCAACGCCGCTCTGGTCAAGCTCAAGGCTGACGGCGTCATCGACCAGCTCAAGGCGAAGTATAAAATTAAGTAGTTGGGTGACGGAAAGCGGGTTGTCAGGGGGGCCTTGTCGGCTGTCGGCAGGCCCCCCCTGGCTTACCCGCTCTATGCAGGAGCCTGCAATGGGCGAGGTGGGTAGCAGCGAGATCGACCAGACCGTACGCCGCACCCTGCGGCGTACGTCTTTGCAACAAGCACCGTGGTGGCTGATCATCCTGGGCCTTGGGATCGTCTTTGTTCTGCTTGCCATGATACGGAGTGAGGACTACGCCAGAACCCTCGGCTACGTCCTGGGCGGCGTTGGACTGAGCGTCTTCATTACGGTCGTCGCCTACGTGGCCGCCCTCGTGATTGGTCTGATCGTCGGGTTAGGGCGAGTCTCCACATATCTCGTCGCCTATCACGCTGCCACGCTTTACGTCGAGGTGATGCGCGGCCTGCCGATGCTGGTGATCATCCTTTACACGCAGTTCGTCATTGCCCCGATGATCGGCGCGCAGCGCAACCCGGCCCTCTCGGGTATTCTCGCCCTGGCGCTGGGCTATGGTGCCTACCTGGCCGAGGTCTACCGCGCCGGGATCGAGTCGATTGAGCGCGGCCAAGCCGAGGCCGCCCGCTCACTGGGCATGAGCGCCGGACAGACGATGCGCTACATTATCCTGCCCCAGGCTCTGCGCCGCGTGCTGCCGCCCCTCGGCAATGACTTTATCGCGATGCTCAAAGACTCGTCGCTGCTCTCGGCAATCGGCGTCAGTGAACTGACCCAACTGGCGAGAATCGAGGGCTCACGCACCTTCGACTACTTCCGCGCCTTCAACTCCGCCGCGATCTTGTATCTCATGCTGACGCTGCTGCTCTCGCTCGGCGTCCGACTCCTTGAGCGGAGGACTAGCAGTGGACGACGCTAAGCCCATCCCGCACCACATTGGCACGCCCATTATTACGATGAAGGGTATCGCCCGGCGCTTCGGGCGCACGCTGGCCCTCGATAACGTGAGCCTTGATGTGCGTCGCGGCGAGGTGCTGATGATCGTCGGCCCCAGCGGCTCGGGCAAATCAACGTTGCTGCGCTGCATCAACTATCTTGAGGTGCCTGACGTGGGCACGGTCGAGATCGATGGGGTCGTACTAAACCGCCACAGCGTAAACCTGAACCGCATCCGCGAACACGTGGGCATGGTCTTCCAGCGCTTTGAGCTGTTCCCCCACCTCACCGTGATCCAGAACATCGTACTCGCCCAGCAGATTGTGTCCAAACGCTCGTCCCAGGCCAGCGAGCAGATCGCCCGCGACCTGCTGGCCAAGGTGGGCATTGCCGAGAAGGCCGACAGCTACCCCGTGCAACTCTCGGGCGGCCAGCAGCAGCGCGTTGCGATTGCCCGCTCGCTGGCGATGCAGCCCAAGGTGATGCTCTTTGACGAGCCGACCTCGGCCCTCGATCCTGAGATGATCAAAGAGGTTCTCGATGTCATGCTCGATCTTGCCCGCGAGGGCATGACCATGGTCATCGTTTCTCACGAGATGGGATTCGCCCGCGCCGCCGCCAACCGGGTGGTCTTTATGGATCAGGGCCGAATCGTCGAGACGGGTACGCCGGAGCAGGTTTTTGATAACCCGCACCACGACCGCACGCGCCTGTTTCTCAGCAAGGTACTCCAGCATTAGGCAGATTTTAGGCAATAGTCATGGTTTCAAGATTGGCACATTTACTTTACCGTTCTGTGCGACCCTCACCCCCTGCCCCTCTCCCTCACGGGGAGAGGGGGCTGGGGGGTGAGGGCTGACCGGCGACAAACTGTAAAGTATCTGCGAACCTTGTCATACCGCAGAAGTAACGCTGTGAAGCGTCCTGTCATTCTGAGCGAAGCAAAGAATCCCGGTCGGGATCCTTCGCTTCGCTCAGGGTGACAGCGTTACTTTTGCTCTACTGCGTAAAATGTAAAATTCGTGAAATTGCCATTTTGCATTTTGCATTCACACTACGCGAGCGCCGCGAGCAAGCGGGTATACGCCTCGCTCTGGGATTGGAAGACGTGCTGCACCTGCACGGTGGTGATGCTAAAGGCACCGATGCCGCGCAGGTGGTCGATGGCGGGCAGCAGTTCCTCGTGGAGTACCACCACATTTACCGCGTACCAGGGCGGGGCGGCGACCTCGGCGGCGAACTTGCTCCACACCGGCGAGATCGTCGGCCCCTGGAGGCCAGCCAACTCGCGGCGCGCTGTCACCATGCGGCCCACCGCCTCGACCGAGTCGCCAGGCACGTTAGCGGTGAGCGAGTAGAACAGACGCCCACGGCGGCGGGCCTCGATCAGCTCGATCAACTGGCGCAGCGGAGTCAGTCGCGCAGGGTCGGCGCGTAGGCTGCGGCGTGAGCCGATCAGCACAGCCTGGGAGCGCAGCAGTGATCCGCCGACAATTTTTAGCTTATTTTCGCGGATCGCCGACCCCGTCTCCGTAATGTCGGCGATAATATCAGCGTAGCCCAGGCTGGGCGCAGCCTCGGTGGCCCCTTGGGACTCGATCAGCTCAAAGACGTTGATCCCCTGGCGGTAGCAGAAGTTGCGCACCGTGTTGATGTACTTGGTCGCAATGCGCAGCCGCCGCCCACGGGCCTGCATCTCCACCGCCAGGTCGGCAATATCCTGCCACGAGCTGACATCCACCCAGCCCTGAGGGACAGCGAAGACCAGTTCGGTTCGCCAGAAGCCAAGATCGTCGAGAACCACCAGCAGGTCGTCGTCATCGTGGCGCTGCTCGTGAACCAGATCGAGGCCACTGACGCCGATGTCAATGCTGCCCTCCGCCACTTTCTCGACAATATCGGCGGGGCGATGCAGGAGAACCTCAGTGTCGGGTAGACCGCGCAGGATAGCGGTGTATTGACGCGGGTTGGCCCGCGTCACCCGCAGGCCGCAGCTCTCTAACAGCGCCAGAGTAGCGTCGTAGCCCGCGCCTTTGGAGGGAATTCCGAAACGTAGCATAGCGGTGAGGGCGGGCAGGGTCAGCCGTCCGCCAACTTCTCCTGTATGAGATCTTCCCACCAGGCCAGCGTGGCCTGATCCAAATTGGGGCCAAAACGCTCAACAAACGACTGGTAGCGGGCGCGGCGCTGGGAGTAGAGGGCGCGCAGCGGTGCCGGATCATGGTTATGGATGAGCTCACTCACGGCGCCGGCGAGCCGATCTGCGGCGAGGTTGAGGGCGCTGACGCCGATGGACGCCGACGCCGTGTTGCGCGGGTCACGCCCGATCACGGCGCTGATCCTGGTGCGCAGGGGCTCGCTCCCGAGGGCATCGAGACGCACAAGATCGGGACGCAGGGCGAGGGCCAGAGATGTCTCCCAGATGCCAGCGTGGTCGAGCATCGACTCATCCACCAGTGCGAGGGGCGGGATGGCCAGGGCCAACAGCCCGTGGCGAGTCATTGCGCGCTCGGCGGCGGCGATCATCGTCAGTTCGTGGGCCTGGCCGCTGTGGCCGCTGACCAGGACGGCCACGCGCCAATCGGCGCTGGCGATCTGGGCGAAAATGTCGTCCAGTAGAGTGCCGAGGGATGTGCTGGCGACGCTCAGCGAGTCGGGGTGCGGGAGGGCACCGGCAGGCCACCATGTGGTGGGCATCAGCACCCCGCCGGTGCGCTGGATCGCCCGGTTGGACACCGCCTCAGCCACGATCCCGTCCATGCCCAGGGGCAGATGCGGCCCGTGCCACTCCAGGGCACCCCAGGGCAGGTAGACGGCGGGTACCCTACTGCGGATCGCCGCCAGATCGACCGGGCGAAGCTCGTAGTAACGTCCCCAAGGAGGAGTTTCGCCCATCAGATGCTCCAGTGATTGGTGATTGGTGATTGGTGATTGGGTTCACCTGACGTCTGGCGCTGCACTCTGCACTCACCACTCTGCAATCTCATCAAGAGCGATCCGCCGCTCGTCGCGGCTCGCCAGATTGCGCCAGACTAGAGTGCGCTGGGCGCGCTCCTGGTCGCCAACGACGGCTAGGTACCCGACGCCGCGCCGGGCGGCGTCGCGTAGGTTGGTGGCCACGCTGCGCCCACGCACATCGACGGTGGCGGTGAAACCACGCAGGCGGAGGTGGCGGGCCACCTCCAGGGCGTAGGCATAGTCATCGTCCGAGACAGGAGCCACCATCGCCACACGCTCGGCGGGCGGTGGCGCGGCGGCAGCCAAGGCGGCCACGCGCTCTAGCCCGTAGGCGAAGCCCACTGCTGGCGTCGGTTGGCGCCCACCGAGGGCGGAGACCAGGTCGTCATAGCGACCGCCGCCGCAGATCTGCATCTGGTCGCCGTCGTAGATCTCGAAGATCAGACCGGTGTAGTAGTGCAGGCCGCGCCCGAGGCCAAGGTCGATCTCCACCCGGCTCTGGTCGATGCCGTGGTCGGCGAGCAGGGCCAGGATGGCCCGTAGCTCGGCGTAGGCCACCGATACCAAGCCAGCCTCGGCGAGCAGAGCGGCGACCTGGGGTAGAACCTCGGCGGGCGACCCGCGCAACTGGCCCAGGCGATACAGCAGGTCAAGGGCGCGGTCGATCTGAGGCTGTGGGTCGCCTCGGCGTAGCTTGCGCAGCAGGCGCGCAACCACATCCTGCGGGTCGCGAGTGCCGGTACTCAGATCGATCCGCATTGCGTCGAGCATACCCAGCAGCCATCCCGCCGCCTGACCCTCGTCCAGCCCAGCGGGCAGTTCCAGTCCGGGCGGCGGCTCCCCAATCGTCTCGCTGATACGCTCGCGCAGGGCGGCAACCCCCTCGGCGCGCATGCGTTCCATGCTCCAGGCGAGAATACCCTGGGTGCGCTCCTCAAGCCCCAGACCGGCCAGCAGTTCGCGGATCAGGCCGATGTGGCCCACCACCACACGGTAGCCACTCACGCCCACCGCGTCAAGGCCAGCGCAGGCCAGAGCCATCGCCTCGGCATCGGCCCGTGGCACCAGTCCGCCCACCAACTCAACACCCACCTGGGTGAACTGGCGGTAGGTGCCGCGCTGAGGCCGCTCGTAGCGGAAGACCGGGCCGCTGTAGGCCAGCCGCAGCGGCAAGGGCTGATCCTGCATGGTGGACACATAGGCCCGCAGCACCGAGGCCGTCCACTCCGGGCGCAGGGCCAGATCGCGCCCGCCGAAGCTAAACTCATAGACCTTGCCGACCAACTCCTCGCCCAGCTTGCGCAGGTAGAGCTCGCGCTGCTCGACAATCGGTAGGTCGATGTGCTCATAGCCGTGCTGGGCCAGGGTGCGCTCCAGGGCTGCACGCACCTGTGCCAAGGCGCGCTGCTCACGTGGTAGCACATCGCGCATTCCGCGCACCGCCTCAATCGGGCTGCTCACCAGTGGCTCCCCCTATGACACACCTCGTCAGACGCGCCCGCCAATTGTACCCGATGCGTCGATCTGCGACAAGGGAACCTGGTGGTTCTCCTCAATGGGCTATTGTAACGTCACGCGACCGGCCCTCACCCCCAGCCCCTCTCCATCACGGGGAGAGGGGAGTATATCCCTTCCTGGTGCGGAAATGGGCTTTTGTAACGTCACGCGACCGGCCCGTAAACGGGCGAGCGAACGAACGCGATACCGATCCCGGCCCCAGGATACCAGTGGCGCTCAGGGACTTCCCGGAAGAAGAGAAACTCTCGCCCGGTAGCGTGGGCGAAGGTCAGCAACTCGTCCGTAACGTGGGCGTTATCGCCCAGGATTAGTGCACGCTCAGACAACTTTGCCGCCACTGTCTGGTATTCTGCTGCCTCGTAGCGCGCCGAGTGATCGCTGTCATTGATGAAGAGGTTGATCGGCCCCGCGAGCTGCCGTAGCGAGGTGATCGAGTCGCCGTAGAGGATCTCCCCGTGGGCGCGGTAGTCGCCGGACAGCAGGTACCCGGCACGTGGGTTAATGTCGGTGCCGTAGTAGTGACCTGGAAAGCCCTCGGCACTATTCCGCCGCAGCGCCGCTGTCAACACACAGCTTCCTAGTCCTTTATCGATGCCTGTCTCGACGATCACCTGCGGCTTGACGGCACGTGCGATTGCATACCAGCCGATCCGCCGCCCGTAACGTGCGGTTGAATCCGCTGCAGCGTCGCCCTGTGCCTTCACCCGCGCCTGAATATGTTGCCGGAGTTGCACGTCGTGTTCTAGCTCTGCGATGTAGCGCACGATATCCGCATAGGGCGTGCCGGTAACGTGGGCGACCATCGCGGCAAGGTGGCGCTGATTGATCGCACTCAGATCATACGTGAAATTGGTTATCTCCCGCGATGTAAAAATCCAGGATGCCAGGGAGACAACTGGCTTAAACGCGGGGCCGACTCCAACGCTTAGGCGACGAGCGAAGCGCACGATCTTGCTAATAACAGGGATACGTCGGCCAATACTTCGGGCGATATGCATGTGACTTCCTTCGTTAGGCATGTTTCAATCTAGCTTGACAGTTCAGCGATGAAACGATGACGCGGTGAGGCGTTCCGTATCGCCTCATCGCCTCATCGCCTCATCGCTGAACTGTCAAGCTGAATGTACCCATTTTGAACCATCCCTTACGGTCGATTGTCGTCCCATTGTACTCAAAACGCAGCGCCACGTCCTGCCTCACCCCCAGCCCCGACCAGGGCATGAGCAAAGTCAGCTCCGGCCCCCTCACCCCCTGCCCCTCTCCCTCACGGGGAGAGGGGCAGGGGGGTGAGGGCTGCCCGGCGACCACACGACTTTGCCCATGCCCTGCAGCCCCGACCGACATTGACGTGGCCCTACCCAAAGATGCGGTACAATAGCCACGTCGCGTTCACGTGAGCAGACAAGGTTGCGATTGATGAGCACCGTGATCCTTAGCGATGCACGCTTTGGCGCGCACACATGGTACGGCCACCCCGAGTGCGCTGATCGTCTCGACGCGATTATGGAGGCGATCACCACGTCTCGTCTGCTTGGCGACCTGTGCAGCGTTGCCCCCTACCCGGCACCGGATGCGGCGCTGCTGGCTGTCCATACCCCTGAACTGCTCTGGCGCGTGCGCCAACTCAGTAGCTACGGCGGCGGTCAGCTTGATGGCGACACCTATGTGACGATGGACTCGTGGGATGCGGCGCAGTATGCGGCCGGGGCGGCCATGGGCGCGGTGGATGCCGTACTCGGCAAGGATCGGCATAACGCCTTCGCCTTGGTGCGCCCGCCCGGCCATCACGCGACGCCGGATCGGGCGATGGGCTTCTGTCTGATCAATAACATCGCTGTGGCCGCCCGCTACGCGATCAACCACTACGGCCTGGGGCGGGTGGCAATTATAGATTACGATGTCCACCACGGGAACGGCACGCAGGATGTCTTCTACGACGACCCGCAGGTGCTGTTCATTTCCACCCACGCGGCACCGTTCTACCCCGGCACCGGGCCGATGGCGCAGGTAGGCACCGCCGGGCCGGCCGCCGGGAAGACGCTGAATATCCCGCTGCCCTTCGGTGTGGGCGATGTTGGGTACGCCCGTGTGTTCGCGGATCTGGTGGCACCGGCCCTGCGCCGCTTCAAGCCTGAGCTGCTGCTGGTCTCGGCGGGCTACGATAGCCACTGGAAAGATCCACTGGGGCCGATGGTTCTCTCGACATCCGGCTATTCCCGGCTCACCGCCGACCTGCTGGCCCTGGCCGATGAGTTGTGCGATGGGCGGATCGCCCTGGTGTTGGAGGGCGGCTACAGCCTGGAGGCTCTTGGGGCCTGCGCAGTCGCCGCGCTGCGTCAGATGCTTGGTCGCGACCCTGGCCCTGACCTGCTCGGCGGCGCACGCTCGGTTGAGCCTGATCTGGGCCACTTGATCGGGACGATCCGCGAGCGCCACCCGCTGTTTGGAACATGATGGGGCGCAGGAGCGCGGCGCGTCCACACCCCGCTCCTGCGCCCCTACGGACGGGGGATATATCATGATCGCGGTGATTAACTATGGCGCGGGCAACCTGCCGAACGCGGTGCGCGCCCTGCGCCATGTGGGCGCTGACCTGGAAGTGACCGACGATCCTGCGGTGGTGCGGGCGGCCGATGCGGTGGTGCTGCCCGGTGTCGGCGCAACGGCCGATACGATGCGCAGCCTACGGGATCTCGGCATCGCTCAGGTGCTGCCCGAGGTGGCTGCCTCAGGGCGGCCCTTCCTGGGGATCTGCGTGGGCATGCAGGTGCTGCTGGGGGCCAGCGAGGAATTTGGCACGCACCCTTGCCTCGGCGTGGTGGGCGGCACCGTCCGGCGTCTTCCCGAGAGCGCGGGCAAGATTCCGCAGATTGGCTGGAACCAGGTGCGCTATAGTCCATCCTTCGCACGTCACCCGCTGCTCGCTGATATTCCCGACGGCAGCGATTTCTACTTTGTCCACTCGTTCTATTGCGCTGTGGATGATCCCGCGATTGTGGCTGGGCGAACTGACTACGGTATTGACTTCCCAAGCATCATTGTGCGCGACAACCTCGCCGCCGTGCAGTTCCACCCGGAGAAGAGCGGTCGCTGGGGTCTTCAACTTCTACGAAACTTTGTGCAGATCTGCGTACATTCAGGCACACATCAGGTGACGACATAATGGAACTGATCCCTGCAATTGATCTCAAAGATGGCCGCTGCGTCCGGCTCTACCAAGGCGACTTCGCCCAGGCCACGGTGTATGGCGACGACCCGGTGGCGATGGCGCGGCGATGGGCTGATCTGGGGGCCACCCGACTCCATGTGGTTGACCTCGATGGGGCCAAAAGTGGTCGCCCGGTGAACACCGACGCGATACTCGGGATTGTGCGCGCTCTGAAGATCCCGGTGCAGCTCGGCGGTGGTCTGCGCCGCGAGGAGGATATTGTCGCCGCGCTGGCGATGGGCGTGGATCGGGTGATCCTCGGCACGGCTGCGGTAGAGCATGCCGACCTGGTGGCGCGGATGGCGGCCCGCTTCGGCGACCAGATCATCGTCGGTGTGGATGCGCGCAACGGCTTGGTCGCCACCGATGGCTGGACGAGTACCGCCGATGTGCGGGCGACCGATTTGGTGGATCGTGTGGCGGCCCTGGGGGTGCGTCGGGTGATCTACACTGACATCAGCCGCGACGGTACGCTGACCGAGCCGAACTTTGCGGCCTTGGCCGAGTTGATCCGGCCAGACGGCCCGGCGATCATCGCCAGCGGCGGCATTGCCGTCACCGAACACCTACTGCGCCTCGCCAAGACCGGCGCTGAGGCAGCGATTGTCGGCAAGGCGCTCTACACCGGGGCGATTGACCTTGAGCAGGCACTCGCTGCGCTATGAATGCAAAATGCAAAATGCAAAATGCAAAATGCAGAAGGTAGAAGGTAGAATGCAAAATCCAAAATCCAAAATCCAAAATCCAAAATCCAAGCAGCGAGGTTTTGCATTTTGCATTTCGCATTTTGCATTGTTAAGGAGTCCCTATGACCAACCCCGACCTGACAGCAAAATACGAAGAAGAGCGCCTGCGCGCACATAGCCAGTCCCAGATCGTGTACCTCCAGGGCCAGATCGACGAACTGCGCAGGCTGCTGAAGGATCAGACCAATAAATATAACTGGGCCATGGAGCAGGTGCGCAAGACCGAGGCATCTGTGGTTCAGGTGCAAGGTCTCTTCGATCAGCATACCGAGGAGGTACTCCAATCCACCGATGCGGTGCGGCGTGATGTGATCGGCCTGCGCCGCGAGGTGGCCGGGGCGCTGATGAAGATCGACGAGAGCGTGAAGCCTCTGCGTGAAATGCAGGCTCAGATCCAGCAGGTTGCCGATGCGCGTAAGCAGGATCGCGACTTTGTCTCGGGCTGGTTCGGTCGTATTGAGGCGCTGGAACTACAGATCCTGACGCCGCTGGCCCAGATCAAAGAAGTTGATGAGCGCCAGCGCCAGTACACCCTACAGCTCGACCGGCTGCGCGAGGCCGACGCGGTGGCGGTGCAGGAGGCTCGCAAGGTAGGCGAGGAGCTACAGGTCGAGAAGCTGAGCCTACGCCGTCAGGTGGCAGAAATTCTGCAGCAGGTGGTCGATATCCACCCGACATTGGCAGAACACGACTCGCGCATCCAGCGCATCGACGAGATCCGCCAGCATATCGAACTCTTCGCCGAGACACTGCCTAAGCAGTACCTTGATATCGTCGCTCGGTTCCCCGACATCATCACCGATATTAAACGGGTAGAGCGGATCTCTACCGAGCGATTCCTGATGAACCAGGAGCGACTGGAAGATATTCGCCAGCAGGCGGACGAGAAGATTAGTCTGCTTCAGGAGGCTGATGAGCAGCACCTGCGTCAACTGACCTCGTGGCTGGAGCGGATCGATGGCTGGGTACGTGAACTGGAGCAGCGCCAGAGCCGGGCAGCAACACGTCTGGATGCCGCCCAGGTCATGCATATGGCCCGGATTGTGGAGATTGAGAACCGCGAAATGGATACACTAACGAACCTGACGGCCAGTGTTCGCACCCAGTACGAGCGGATTAAGGCGGCCCAGGTTGAGGCGAAGGGCGGCGAAGAGTAGAGACGCCCCGGCGGGGCGTCTCCGCTCCGCCCCGGCGGAGACGCCCCGGCGGAGACGCCCCGCCGGGGCGTCTCTACCGCCGCTTCAGGACGAAGATGCGCGGGTGGAGGCCGCTGAGGTCGATGCGGATGGCGCTGTGCAGACCCCACTCCGGCCTGCTCTCGATCAGGTACTCCATCAGGCGTACCTCGTGGGAGAGTAGGACGCAGTGGGCACCGGGGCGAGCCACCCGGGCGGCCTCGCTGAGCAGGGCCGGGTAGAGGCTGAGGTTCTCGGTGTGTGAGCCGACGAGATGGCCAAAGGGCAGGTCGGCGCAGATGGCGTCGATGCTCGCGCTGTGTAGCGGCAGGCGTGTGGCGTCCCACGGGTGCAACTCGCAACGTGCAGTAAGGTCGGCGGCGGCGACGTTGGCCCGCGCACAGGCGAGGGCGGCGGGGTCAATGTCGCAGCCAAAGGCACGGCGGGCGGGGCCGATCAGCAACCGCTCGATCAGCAACGAACCCGAACCGCAGCCGATGTTGAGAAAGCGGTCGGCGGCGGTGGGCGCAGTAAGCCGGGCCACGGCGCTGGCCACAGCACCGTTGAGCGCACCCTCGCGGTTGCAGACGCGCCAGGGCCGGGTGGCCAGCGGCCTGGGCGACAGGCGCACGAGCAACTCCCAGCCCTCGCCGTCGGCGGCGCGGCGCAGGCGCAGCAGCAGATCGCCGTCTTCGGTGCCGACACGGAGGCCGGTGCTGGCGGAGATCTCGGCTTTGAGCCGGGTAAGTACCGCCGACTCGGCACCGGCGGCGCTGAGGAAGAGGGTGGCGAAGACTCCCGGCGGGTGCAGGCGGCGCACCTTGTCGATGATCGCCAGGATGGCGCGGAAGTACTCGTCGCCAAGCAGAGCCTTGGGCCGAGGGACGGGGAAACTGCGCACGAGGTAGACCGACTGGGCGGTGCGTAGGCTCAGCAGTGCGCGCAGATCGCCGGTGTAGTCCACGCCAATGACGCAGGGCGGGCCATCGCGATCAAGGCGGGCAAGCGGGCCGAGTAGGCGCATCTCGTCGCGGACGATGGACTCCAGGCCATCGGCGGTGATGACCTCGATACGGGTGGAGCGCCCGGTGGGGCGCGGGGGTGTCTTTGCCATAGAGCCATGATAATGCAAAATGCGAAATGCAAAATGCGAAATGCGAAATGCGAAATGCGAAATGCGAAATGCAAAATGCAAAATGCGAAATGCGAAATGCGAAATGCGAAATGCGAAATGCGAAATGCGAAATGCGAAATGCGAAATGCGAAATGCGAAATGCGAAATGCGAAATGCGAAATGCGAAATGCGAAATGCGAAATGCGA
>Ga0194060_10001595_pt1 | contig 16208 bp, 17 predicted proteins | sample SepL225m_MetaG_FD_163427 | JGI IMG/M metagenome (GOLD analysis project Ga0194060, IMG submission 163427) | Anoxic zone freshwater microbial communities from boreal shield lake in IISD Experimental Lakes Area, Ontario, Canada - Sep2016-L222-5m | ecosystem: Environmental > Aquatic > Freshwater >...
ATATTAATACCTGGTATTAAATTATGACCGAATTAGAAAAGAAAAAAGAAGAACTCAGGCAGGAATATTTGCGAAATCTGAAAGCCTTGGAAGATAAGGCTAATTTGATAATGGACGATTTTCAGAAAAGAATTGAAGAAAAGAACAAGAAATCAGAGGAAAGATAGGGTTTTTGGAAAATTTATCCTATGGCAGAAAGAGGAGAACAGCATCCCGGCTTAGAAAGAATAGCTGAAGCCGAAAAAGCACAGAATGAACTAATTCGAGCCACCTCACGGCTCGGCGAACGTTTTGTTTTGCTTAAGAACAATATCGGAAAAGGATTTTCAGATGCTGAATACAGGGCTGGGGTTGCAGAATTGAATGCAGAAATAGCGGGTGTGGTCGAAGCGATGAAGAAGTTGTCTAATAATTATAGTAGTGAGTTCAATAAACTCATTGACACAAGGGATGAAGACAGAGAAGTGAGATGGGAGGCTGATAAGTTTTTAAGCCGACTTAAATTAAGAGCCGAAAGACTGAAAGAAAGCGCGTCCGGTATTCAGGGTGGCAAAGAAATCATCGTGCAACTTGATGGTCTCGCGAAGACAGCTACGGCGGCGGTTGAAAAACTAGCTTATCGGTACGTTTCTCTTATTAGAGCTCCTATCGATGAGGAGATTAGAGAAAAAAGGCGCCAAGAGGCGTGGAGGGCGGAAAAAGAGGCGGAAGAAGCGAGGAGAATCGAAGAGCTTAAGGCGCAGGCTGTTAGAAGGGAATTTGAGGCTAAACGCGCAGCTGAGCGTGCGGTTGTTGAAGCTAAAAAAGCACTTGAACTGGAAGAGCAGAATAAATTGAGGAAAGAGCGCGATATCTTGAAACAGGAGAGACGGGAGAAGTGGGAGAGCCAACAGAGGCTAATTGCGGAACAGGAAGAGAAAGAAAAAGCTGAAAGAGATAGAAAACAAAAAGAACTGGCCGAGCAGGAAGAGCGGGAGGCCGCAGAGCGGGCTCAGAAAGAAAAAGAACTCGCGGAGCAGAGAGAGCGGGAAGATGCAGAGGCGGCTAGAAAGGAAAAGGAGCTAGCTGAGCAGAGAGCGCGGGAGGCTTTTGAGCAGGCTCAGAAAGAAAAAGAGTTGGAAGTGCAAAAAGAGAAGGGTCGACTGGAACAACTCAGAAGGCAGCTCGCAGGTACTCATGAGGGCCGGCTTTCTATTATTAACGCAGAGCGAACTTCGGTAGTGGTAAGAGGCGGAAAGGGTTTGGAAAATTGGATTTCTAGTAATAATGATTTGAGCCCCGAGGGTTTTGATGAAAATAATTTTCAAAAAGTAATCGCTACCGAAAAAGAGTTACGGGACTTGGACAGAAAAGAAGTTGAGGAGCTTGCCGGTCGCGCGGAGGAGCTAATCGCAAAGATAGAAGCCGGAGATCCCGAAAAAATCGGAGGATTTTTGGATAGATTAAACCAAATTAGACTCGAAGTCTCAAAAACTCGCAAGGGAGCTCGCGAAGCTCTTAGCGCCCTAGAAGTAAATCTCGATTTTATCGAAAAACTTCGTCCGGTTTTGACGCATAGCCGGGAATATATTGATGGGTTAGCTAAACTTCGGGTCGAAGTTCACGAACAAAGTAAGAAATCTGTTTTGCGCAGGGATCTTTCGCATGTTTTTGGCGTCGACAAAATCAAGGACTACGAGGAAGCACACGAAAATGAAGAGATAGATGATCCGCGTTTTCCGGGACTTAAAATGACTCGTCGTGTACTCGAAAAGTCTTTAGGAACGGAAACGAAGCTCGTTACGCATGAAAAAGAAGTTCTTGAGAGTAATATTTTTCATGTTCGTGAATTGATTAGGGAGCTTGAAAAAATAGACACTGGTTTGAATCCAGGGGCTGAGAAATCGCCTGACTCGACTGTCGCGAGAAGAAGAGATACGCGAACCCCGGAACAGACTTTGAAGTGGGTTTCCGACATGCAGGCTGGCCTGGAAAAAGAAGTAGCAACGTTAACAAAAAAGCTTAAAGAAGCACGCTTTTATCCGCAGAGGAGGATTAATTTTGTAACGGTTGAGCAAGGACAGATGCCGACTAATTTAGAGATACTGCAGGAAATGAATGAGGGTAATTATATTTCTCAACTGAAAAATAAAGAGGATTTATGCAAGGCCAGAGGCTATATTTTATATGCAAGTGAAGCTGCTGCAAAAGCCGAAATGATTCTTGACTCGTTGAAGTCAAAGCTGTCTTCGGAGGATCCTGACTTTGCACAAAAGGCAGAAAATATTGAAGTGCGGCGCCAAAGAATTAAAGAGCTTCTTGAGCTTTCGAAAATTTCTTTTCAGAACGCGGTTAAAGAATTCAATGAATACTATAGGCTTGAACTGATCTCTCAAAATCCGGACGAGCTTCTGATGCATTACAAATCGCAACATCTGAACATTAAGGATCAAGCCCGTCGTGATAACGAAGAGATTGTTAGCGATCCGGAGAACCCCCTGAATCGGTATACCCGTAACGAGCTATCTCGCCTTTCGCACATGACGCGTAACATGGCTAATCAGGCCCTGGAACATATGGATTCGCTGACACTGGATATACTTGAAAAACTCCGCGAACTGGAAAATGAACAGAAGCCTAAGTCGGTTCAAAATCGCGAAACGAACCCGGACGCGATTTGGCGGAAACAGTTCGCCGAACTCGCTAGCAACCTTCAGTTAGTTGAGAAGATGGGCGAGTCAGACGAGTCCCTGCAAGGCATTCTCGCCGCTTTTCAGTCTGTCGAGAAGCGGGTAGAGGCTCTGCCGGACGGTCCAGAGAGGCGAGAGTATCGCGCTGACTTGTATAATTTTGCAAATAATATCGTTGAGAGAGCGAAAGACGTGGAAACTTTGCGGTCAAATATACAGAAACATCAAAATGAGAGAGGGCAGCCTAGTGAGGATTACAAAGCGTACGGAACTAGGACGATTACAGAAGACATTGGGCGTGAGATGGAGGCGCTTACGAATGGAATGCAAATCATGAAGTCTTATGTTTATGAAAGGCAACAGCTCCCGCAAAGCGTTGCGGTTCTAAGAAAGTTAGTTTCGGCTTTCAAAGACTTCGCGCGCGAGCTTAAGTTTGAGGGCTCGAGCCTTAAGAGGGCTGCGTAGATGACTTTGTCGATATAACTGTAAAAAAATCCGCCGGTCACGCTTTTTGTGCGACGGCGGGGTACCGGGAGAGGGACGGCTACTCTGTCTTGGCCCCCGGGGAGTAGTGATTCTTGAATTGCTCCTCGGTCATGACTTCGACAACGTGAAAGTGATTGTCGGGCCAGCGTTCGTGGAGCCAAGTCTCGAGGGTCTTTGGGTCTTCCGTTTCAACAAGGTGCTCGATGTCGGAATAGGGGGTGTCGTGGTGAATCAGGGTGATTTTGACGAGTGGCATGAGACATCTCCTTCGTTTGGCTACTTCGGAATCTTCGACGGGAAGAGCTTCTCGAGGTCCTCCAAAGAGATTTCAGGGGTGCACTCGTGAATCTTCACATCGATTTTCATATTGAGACCGCTCGCTTCGAGAACCTTCAGGACTTTCTTCTCGCTTCCGTCCCGGATGCAAAAATGCGACCAGCTGTGGGAGCCGCTTGCGGGGCTGCGGATGGAGACGAAGAAGTGCAGTGGGGAATTGCGTGCACTATGAGCACTGTGTCCATTCATGACGGTTGTCATGTTCTACCTCCTTACAAGGTAGCTAACCAGTATTTGGGCTTGGTTGTCAATGAAACGGGTGGTCGTTGCGGAAGATGTAGGCTCGCGCAATCAACGCATTTCAAGATCCCTCGGCCGTCGAGGATGACAACTAAAATAAAAAACCGCCCTTTCGGGCGGCTTTTTAATACCAGTATTTAGCGCGATTTTCTTTGATAAGACGCACATATTCGGGAAGTTTGTCCTTCGGAATCGCTATGCCCAGAGAGCCGGCGCTTGAATGGTATCCGCCATTGTCGTTTTTAACGTATCGAACTTCCTCCGGAAAGTCAGCTGCGAGTTGTTTTGCCGCCGCGGTAGCCTCTTTAATCCTATCTGAATAACTGAGCTTGGGGTTATTGTGGTCTCCATTGCTACTCCACGCTCCGAACTGAATCATTATTTCATTTTGTTTGACTGGGCACTGTTCTGGAAAGGACTCGTAAGCTTCGTCGTCCGGCTGAATGATGGCGGCATCAAGGCCGTATTCTTCCAATGATCCGTGCTCGAGCATGAACAAAAACATGATATCTCCAGAAGTCAGGTCGAAATTCTTTCCTTTAGCCAATATTTCTTCGTGAAGCTCGTGTCTTCGGTGGTCGAGATTGAAGACGGTGCTCTGCAGGCTTTCGCTATTTCCATAATCCTTATGCGCTTGGCGTCGTTTGATCTCCTTTGTGATGTCCTCGTGTTGCCTTATGAGATTCCTGAATTCCGTGCCACGCGCAATTCGGGGGTCGTATAAAAAGGTTTTGTGCGCTTCCGGATGAGCTAGTACTTCAAAAAGGATCTGAACAGCTAACGTCGGTTCGATTTCGTCTTGTTTTCGACCACAAATCTGCTCGACGATTGCTCCGGCGCCAGGTTTGATGCTTTCAGCGACTTTACTGAGAGTTTCGATGTCTGAAATATACTCAGTCCAGCATAAAGATTCGAGTAAATCTTTGAGTTTCTCCTCTGGTATAGGTAGACTCGCGATTGTTTGCTTGATGCTGGAAGTTGTTTTGTCCTCAGGTACTGGTCTAAATGACTCAAAATTCTCCATATGAAATAATTATACCAAAAAACCGCCCTTTCGGGCGGAATTATATTTGTTTTTAGAAAGTCACACACTCAAGTCCTGATTGATCTTTGCGATTGCAACATCTTCTTACTCGGTTCTTGCGAACCGGTAAACGACAAGGGAAATTGCATCCCTGAAAGGAGGTGATCCATGCGCAGCTTCCGCTACACATGCCTTGTTACGACTTAGCCCCTATCAGTGGCTCCGCCTTCCGTCGACATAATCGGCGTTCGGGCGTTTCCACCTCTCTTGGCTTGACGGGCGGTGAGTACAAGACCCGAGAACGTATTCAACGCGACATATCTGATTCGCGTTTACTAGCAATTCCGGCTTCATGGGGGCGAATTTCAGCCCCCAATCTGAACTGAGGTAGGTGTTGAAGGGTTTGCTCCACCTTGCGGTTTGGCATCCTGCTGTTCCTACCATTGTAGCACGTGTGTAGCCCTGGACGTAAGAGCCATGCTGATTTGACGTCATCCCCGCCTTCCTCCTCGTTATCCGAGGCAGTCTCCAGTGAAAATATAACACAGGACAGGGGTTGCGCTCGTTACCCGACTTAACGGTACACCTCACGGCACGAGCTGACGACAACCATGCAGCACCTATTCATCACCCTCGAAGGCGGCCAATGTTTCCACCGGCTTGCAGATGAATTTCGAGCCCAGGTAAGGTTCCTCGGTTAGTGTCGAATTAAACCACATGCTCCACTGCTTGTGCGGGTCCCCGTCTATTCCTTTGAGTTTTAATCTTGCGATCGTACTTCCCAGGCGGGATGCTTAATGCGTTAGCTAGTTTCGTCGACTCTGGGAGGGTCGATACTCCCAAAATCTAGCATCCAACGTTTAGGGCGTGGACTACGCAGGTATCTAATCTGCTTCGCTCCCCACGCTTTCGTCCCTGAGTGTCAGAACAGTTCCAGTAAGCTGCCTTCGCCTTTGGTATTCTTGCCGATATTAACGGATTTTACCCCTACACCGGCAATTCTGCTTACCTCTCCCTGTCTCTAGCTTGGTAGTATTATCGGCAGTTTTCGAGTTGAGCTCGAAGATTTGACCAATAACTTGCCATGCCACCTGCGGACCCTTTACGCCCAATAAATCCGGATAATGCTTGAGGTCTCTGTATTACCGCTGCTGCTGGCACAGAGTTAGCAACCTCTTATTCTTAAGGTACCGTCAACGTTCGTCCCTTAAAAAAGCAGTTTACGACCCGAAGGCCTTCATCCTGCACGCGGCGTCGCTCCGTCAGCCTTTCGGCCATTGCGGAAGATTCTCGACTGCAGCCTCCCGTAGGAGTCTGGGCAGTGTCTCAGTCCCAGTGGGGCAGGTCGCGCTCTCACGCCTGCTATCCGTCATTGCCTTGGTGGGCTCTTACCCCGCCAACTAGCTGATGGAACATAGGCCCCTCTCGTACCGCCGGAGCTTTACAGAACAGACACGTGTCCGCTCTGACTATCGGGGATTAGCCTCTCTTTCGAAAGGTTGTACCCGAGTACGAGGCAGGTTACCAATGTGTTACTCGCCCGTTTGCTTCTCTCTTAAACTTGATGTAATCGCAAATAAGATCGATCAACTTGCATGCCTTAGACACGCCGCCAGCATTAATCCTGAGCCAGGATCAAACTCTCAAATGTAAATCCAATCAGTCTTGCGACTAAAAGGAATCTGATTTTGCTGGTCTTGCTCCAGCACTAGGCCTTCCGAAGAAGGTTTAGGTTGCCTATTTTTAATGAGTTTGGCTTTCTCATGAAGATGTTGCAATCGCGAAAATCACCAGAATTGACTTCTTAAGCAATAAAAAACACGGTCCTTAGACGTGTTAGCCCTGTGCCGTTTCGCTTGCGCGACGCGCTGTGCAGGTGAGCTTGGTGAAAGTCACGATTGAACTTGGTTGTGCTTTCTTTTATTGTCAAAGTTCAGTGCGGGTATCTTAGTGATGTGCAATTAATATGTCAAGGGCGTGCCAAGAATATCTGTCCACAGGCTAAAATTGCGCAGTTCTTGACAAAAAGGCTTTTTGGAGCTAGCATTTTGATTCCGCACTCAATCCGGAGGCGGAGCGGGCGAACGATCGCCCGGGTATTTCCACAGCGTCCCATGGGAGTTGGGACAAAACAGGGGTAGATCCGATGATGGGAACAAGGGGCGTCAAAGCAAGTGAGTTGAAGGACATCAAGTTCGAGATGAAGGACGGAGAGAAGAGGATGCCGGGGAAGGTGGGGATCGCGCACATCCCGAGGATTCATCGGGAACTCGTGGCCGCGAACGAAGAGCACCAGGCCTTCGAAAGCAAGAACGGAAGGACGGTGCCGAAGATCGGCGGAATCTCCGTCGGCTTCCTCGAGGGCAACATGAAGAAGCAGGGCATCAATCCGCGCGAGGAAGACTTCAAGCCGATTGGAGCCCTCACGTTGGACGAGATGACGAAGTTCCGTGCGGGCCAGTGCTCGCGGAACTACCCGGGGCTTCGCGCCGCCTACTGCATCGAGCACGACGGCGAGAAGAAGCTCATCCTCCTCATGGGGGGTTCGATGGGTGGCACGCCGGTCGCGGAAGGTGGTGGGTCGCCGGTCATCCGCGTCGCTTCCCACAAGTTCATGACCGAGCTTTCGAAGAAGAGCGATCCGCAGTCCATGCCGATCGCGGAAGTGAACATCGTGAAGCAGGGGCGGGGCAAGAGCGCCGTGCAGCTCGTCTGAGCTTCATCTCCATCGCAGAACCGTAAGACCGATTCACAGCACTTTTTCGAAAACAAAACTCCCGCGCACGGACACCGTGCGCTCTCGCTCGACTCCCTAGGGAGTTGCGCCGCGCTGACTGATCCGGTCAGCGCATTTTTTTTGCGAGAGATTAGGGATTAGGGGTTAGAGCTTAGCGATATCTTTTTGGGACTTACGCCACTCTGCTATCTTTGCATGATCGCCGGACATCAAAACTTCCGGGACTTTCCATTTTTTATAAACCGCCGGTCGCGTGTACTGCGCGGATTCAAGCACGCCCGGAGTGTTATGAGATTCTTCGGTGAGTGATTCGGCGGCGCCCAAGACTCCAGGGATTTGGCGGGCGACGGCATCAATTACAACGAGTGCCGGTAATTCGCCACCGGTTAAAACATACGGTCCGATACAAATTTCTTCGTCGATAAGATTTTCCGCGACGCGTTCGTCGATGCCTTCATAGCGACCGCAGAGCATCGTGATGCGTTTATATTTCGAAAGTCGCATGGCGTCTTGTGCGGTGAATGGTTTGCCTTTCGCTGAAAATAAAATCACGCGTTCAGTTTTTTTGCCGCGCTTGGCTTTGATTGCTTTGAGTGCGAGATCGAAAGGCTCGACGCGCATGACCATGCCCGGCCCGCCGCCGAAGGGTTTATCATCAACCGACTGATAATTGTTGCCCGACCAGTCACGCAAATTATGGGCCGTGACTTTAATCAAGCCAGTGCCGGTTGCCCGACCGATGATGGAAACGCTTGTATACGGAGTAATTACTTCGGGTAAAATGGTTAGGACGTCGAAAGTTAATTTAGGCCGTAGGCCACAGGCCGTAGGGCGTAGGGCAACGTTTCGAAAAGTAGTACTATGGCCTACGGCCTGCAGCCTACGGCCTAGTATTGATTTTTTGTTTTCTTGCTTTCTTGATTTTTTTGTCATAGTAAACTTGTTCACATATATATTGTCATGCTTTTCGCCGGAATGCTACTATTCAGACGTACACTCGGCCAAATCTAATTAATCACGGCCGAGAAAGATCACCGAATATGGAGAAAGATCAGAAGTTTGTCGAAGAGTTGGTTCGATCGCTTGTTAATCACCCGGATGATGTGAAGACTGATCGCATCGTCGATGAACGCGGCGTGCTCATCACGCTTCACGTGAATCCGGAAGATATGGGTTACGTGATTGGGCGTCAGGGTCAAACGGCGCGCTCGATTCGCACGCTCTTGAAAATCGTCGGTGCTAAAGAAAATGCTCGCGTCAATTTGAAGATTCATGAACCGGAAGGTTCGACTCATGTCCGTAAGCCTCGTCCGGAAGATGCCGGCTCCACGGGTCCGATGAACTCTGGCGCGGGGGATGATATTGATACTTCGGCGGTCGACAACTTGGTTATCTAAAAATAAAAACAGCGGCTCACTCGAGCCGTTGTTTTTATTTACCCGAATTTTTGATGAGGCTCGGGAGGCCGATAAAGGGGACGACGAAATCAAAATCGAATTGCGGGAGAAGGCCGTAGCATTGCGGGTCGGGCGTGAAATGAAATTCTTTGCCCGGGAAAATTTTGGTTTCGAAGATTTGCATTAGATCGGTTTTGACTTTCGCGATATCTTCACCTGTCACAGCGGCGGAATATTCTTTGATGGCGTTTTGCCAGGAGACTTCGTCTTTCGCGAGAGTTTCGACGGATAATTTCAGGTGATCCGGCGGTTCCAAGCGCACGAAACTCAAATAAGTTGGTTCGCCGAGGACGTTCGTGGCTGTCGCGAATTTAAAAATATAAATCTTCCACTGCATGCCGTTAAGTGCGACCGGTTCTTTGACCGCAACCCAATCGGCATCGCGAAGTTGATTGTGTTCATCAAGAAGCGCACCGCTCAAAACAAATTCGGTTTTGATGGCTTCGGAAACTTTTTTATATTGCTCGGAGGCGAAAACTTGCTCGAGCTGTTTTTGGATGTCCATATTATTTTGCCAAATGCCGGTAAATATCATGAGCACCGATAGAGTAGAAGACAATGTCCGCATTGTCCATGCGCTTGAAAATTATGCGAATGTTCATCGTGACAGAAATTGACCAGGACTCTTTGAGCTCGCCGCTGAGTTGATGCAACCTGAGCGATGGATGAAGCGGGTTATTGCGAAACATGGATTCGGTCTTTGCGGCGCGTTTTTGAATCATCGAATCAAGCTTTTGAAATTCCTGCACGAATTTCGGATGATAAAGAATGGTTTTGACAACCATAATTATTTCATCAAATCGGCCAGGGATTTAGCTTTGATGAGCTTGCCTGATTTATGAAAACGGTCGACTTCCTGTGAGCGCTTAATCAATTCGTGTTCGCTGATTAAATCAGTGTCATCCTGATTGATTAAAAATCGAAGATAATCACTCGTGGTTTCGAAACCGCGCGATTTGGCGAGCTCGTGTGTTTTGGCGGATTCTTCTTTCGTGAGATTGAATGAAATAGATGTTCTCATATGCTTGCATTATAAATGTAATGCAAGATTTCGGTCAAGCAAAAACCGCCTTGCGGCGGGTTTTGATTGTTTACGCTTTTGGAGCTTCGGCGGCCGGAGCTTCCGGAGCCGGAGTTGGGGCCGGAGCGGCGGCGGCTGCTTCTGCAGCGGCTTTGGCATCGGCCTTAGCCTGAGCTTCCGCTTCCTTTGCAGCTTTGGCCTCAGCGTCGGCTTTTTCCTTGGCGGCGGCAGCGGCTTTCACCTTAGCTTCAGCTTCGGCGACGGCTTTGCCCTTGGTTTCCGCAATCTTTGCGGTACGTTCCTTGGACATGCGAATCGTCTTGGCTTTTTCGCCCTTGATGACTTTCATGTCAATCAAGAGGTTGCGCACGGTGTCGGTCGGCTGAGCACCTTTTTCGATCCAGTATTTGATGCGGTCGATGTTGAACTTGACGTTGCCGTCTTTGGCGCGAGGATCCATGGTACCGAGGTTCTCCATGTAATCACCCCACGGGTCAGCGGTCTTTTCAAGAACCACGAGACGGAACTGAGGCATTTTCTTTTTGCCGAAGCGGGCGAGTTTGATAGCGAGCATGGCCGTGTAGCGTGTAACGTGTAGCGTGTATCGTCAACAGTGAGGACGATACAAGATACAGGATACACGATGTGGTTCTTGCGTTTTAGGCAGAGCTGCCATGACGCTTATAAGTTGGCGTTGATGCGAGAATACTAGGGAATAGAGCGGAAATAGTCAAGCTTGCCACGTTTTAGCGTTCAACACAGTTCACAGAGGCCGTAGTATCAGAAAGAATCGCAAGTGCCCGATAATCAGAGAAAACCAGGTTTCGCCAATCAGCAGTCAGTCGTTTTTCGAGCAAGCATTTTTCGATTCCCAGGATATTTAGCGCTTGTCCGCCGTTCGCCTGGCTTATGATGAGTCCGTGAATTGCCGGAACCGCGTCGGATGAGAGGCGACCGAGGTATTGCGTATCCAAACGTGAAGTTTCTCCATTCAAGTATCGTGAAATATTTTCGTTTGCCACGATATTTTCGACGTTCACGAAAAGCAGGGTTGAATAGGCGAGGAAGACTGCGAGAAAAGTTTTCTTTAATGTCCCGCGATACTCTTTTTTCAAGATAGCGGCAATCGCGATCGTGAGAAGCACGGCCGCGATTGTGAGGATTACGAAAATTGCCCAAATTCTTGAGACTGTATAACCGTATTCATTCATGTAGAGCATCACGCGGCGCAGAGCCGAGGCGATGATAACTCCGGTTTCGGCAATCAATGCAAGTGTCAGATATCTAATTTTCGCAACGCGCAAATTTGTTGTTCGATATAAATACCAAACGATTCCGAAGACGAGTCCGGAAGCAAGCAAGAGCTGGGAGAACCCCTGACGCGCGGCTTGGGCATAGGTCTGGGTTCCGGTGATGAAGCCATCGACATCGCCGAAGACATATTTGATCTGGAAATAGGCGAAGACCAGGAAAAGCGCGTTAAGCACGCCAAGAAAAACTCCGGTCACGGTCGTGTCCAGCTCTTTTAAATGTTCCGTCCACTTGGCGCGGCGCTCTTCAAACGAACGGGTGAGCATGGTCCAGCCGAGTCCGGTTACGAAGAAAGTGATGATTAAATCGCGCGGAATTTCGTAGAACCAAAAGCGCTGGCTAAAATTGGTGCTGAAGATGTTTTCGAGGGTGGTTCGAAAGGCGGTATCGGCGGTTGCGAAAAGAAATAGGAACACAAAGAAAAACGGAACCGCGATAATCAAGCCGCGCAGGATTTTGCTGGTGTCCGCACTGCCGCGGATTTGAGTTTCTTTGAGCGCTCCCGTGGCTCCGGAACCGGAACGCAACAAGTCATCGACGATTTCAAGATGCCAAACATGCGGAACTTCGACGAAGGGAATCGAAGGCGCCGTGAGCCAATAAAGAAAAAATATCAGGCCGAGAAAAGCCAAACACAGGCCGAGGGCACGAGGTACATCGCCGGCATAAAGCATCGAAGCCGCGGAACCGAGAATGATTGGAATCAAAAAGATATTACTCCATTTGTTGCCGCGGTTTCCGGTAAAAGCACCGATGACGAGAGCTCCGGCAACGGCCGAGGCCATAAAAATCACGAGCGAAATGCCGTATCCGCGGGCACCCAGAAAGAAATGATAGATGAGGGAAATTATGATACCGATACCGAGACAGATAAGCGCGAGGTGCTTATGGTGATGCGGATGTGGGTTCGGGAGAGCGTTTTCCATATAGATATGTTTTTACTAATTCTGCAGTGAAAAACCGCAAATGTCAATCGCCGCCGTGAAAAATTCGCTTAAAATGCTCGGGACTGTCCCCAGCATTTTAAGCGAAAAAAATCGGGGCGTGGCTCGCGGCATTTTCATGGCCGCGAGTTCGTTTCCCGTTTCGAACCTATTGCCACATCCAGGCGAGGCTCGCGATTGCAATTGAAGCTGCGCAGCAGGCCGTCATGCCGATAAGCGTGCTTCGCTGTTTGTTCTTGTAGGCCATCTCGGCGAGCGTCGCTTGGATGAAGGCGAACATCAGATAGCTTGGCGCCGATACACCGACGGCGCTCCTGTCTTCAACAATCTTCCAGAGCTGGATCAAGAGCGCCACGATATTGATGGCGTTCGCAGCCCAGAGGCGCGCCTCGAGTGAAAAGAATCGACGGATCATGGAACGCTCCTTTCGCTGGTTTAGCTTGCACTCAGCTGTGCACTCTTACGGAACTTCAAAGTTGCGATGGCCTCCTTGAGTGACGTAATCACGCTCGATGGTTCGTGGCGACTTTTCGCGTAGCTGATTTGATGCCCATTCGCGAGAACCCGGGTCTCGAAGTATCGAGTGTATTCGCGGGTATCGACTGCGAGTTCGAGATGCAACTCGATCCCAAGATCTTTCATCTCCTTGCGCAGGATCAGAAGATCCGAGTCAGCCATGTCGGTGAGCTTTTTTCCGAACATGCGTTTGAATAGTGCGATTCCGGCTTCGGGACCTTGATCAAGGTCGTAGGCTCCGAAGATTGCCTCCAGGACATCGGCCAGGATTTTCGGATTCCGTTCGATTGCGAGTGCCGAGCATCGCACGAATTTTGCGATTCCGAGCTCTGTGCAGATTTCGGAGAACATCTTGTTGGTGAGCAGTGTCTCCTTATTTTGCATGAGCTCAACGAGCGCCACTGATTCGCTGCGCAGCGCCATGAGGCGGAGCAGATAATACCTCATGACAGCGTCGCCAAGGTGCTCAAGCGTGACGTAGTCCGGCGTCATATCCGGAAAGTTATCCTCGTCCGGCTTGTAGCTTGAGTGCGTGATTGCCTGGAGCAGGAGCTTCTTGTTCTTGAAGTTGATTTTCAGAATCTTTTCGATTGCCCGCAAATCGTCCAGCGTATTTTCACTGAGCTCGTCCACGATGGTCCTCTGATGATTGGCTTCTGAATTGAAGCTCACATGATATAGCAAGAAAAACTTGTCGTGTCAATCATCGGGCGCGCGAAACTTTTGGATAAAAAACGGCCACAGTCGGAGTTGACTGTGGCCTGGTTGGGGGTTTTGGGGGGGGGTTAGCGTCCGGAGGAGATGATTGCGTTCTCTTCGGGCGTCATTTCGCCGAAGAGTCGCGGGCAGTCCTTCCAGCCTTCGTGACCATGGAGACCGCCGAGCGCGTCTCCGACGCGGATGCAGTTGTCCTGGGCGCGGCGCCCGGTCGCGTGCAAGAGCGCCTGCGAGCGCAGGCTCTGCTTTGTGCGCTCGGGGTCGGCCTTCTCGCGCGCCAGACCAGTCTCGCATTCCTCGAGGATCTTCGTGGCCGCGTACCAGACCCGCGTCAGGGCGTCCAGCTTCCGGTGCAGTTTGAGAAGCCTTTCGCGGCTGCAGGGGCCGTCTTCCTTGGCTCCGACGAGCGGGCACGCCGTCGCCAGAAACACCTGGCGCTTTGTGCTCTCGTCATCCCGTTCGAGAGCGTCGATGCTCTCGACAATCTTCTCGTACTTGGCCACGCATTGCAATGCGAGAGCCGACGGCTCTGCGGCTGGGTTGGACTCTGGTGCTGCGGCGAGGAAACTGACGACAAAAACGAATTGAAGCATGTACGTCCTCCCTGTGTTGGTTGAACTTCAGTAACTTGGCAGAGTATAGCTCATTTTAAGCCTTTTGTCAAGGCTTGAGCTTATTATCGGCGCCGATGGCTTCGGAGATATTTTTAAACCCGTCACGCTTCAAAAGCTCAATCAATCCGGCATTGATCTCGCCGACTAACTGTGGTCCTTCAAAAATCATACCCGTAATGAGTTGGAGCAGGGAAGCGCCGGCGCGAATTTTTAGGTAAGCATCTTCGGCGCTAAAAATGCCGCCGCAACCGACAAGCGTAAATCGCGAACCGTATTTTTTATATAAGTGTGAGAGTTGAGCGTTGGCTTTTTCTTCGACGAGTTTTCCGGAAAGTCCACCGTGAGTCGGGCGCAGCGCCTCGGGAACGGCTTCGTAGGTTTTGGTGAGATTGCTCGAAATCAAGCCTTGAATTCGGTGGCGCGCGGCGACATCGATCAGCGAATCAAGCTGTTCAAACGTCAGATCCGGTGAAAGTTTTATAAAGATAGGCCGTGGGCCGTAGGCCGTAGGGCGTAGGGAAACATTTTCGAGCGCAGTGAGCAGCTTTTCTAAGCGCGGGGCATCATTAAAAGGTTGGCCGCCGAATGCATTCGGGCAGCTGATATTGATTGTTATGTAATCAGCGGTATCTTTTACGGCTTCCAGGGCGGCGCCATAGTCCGCAATCGCGGCTTCGTCTTCGGCGGTTTCGGCGCAATTAGTTTTAGCGATACTTACTCCGACCGGAAAACGATGAGACACGGCGTGTAAACGAACCGCGACATTCGCCGCGCCTTCGTTCTTTAAACCATACCAAACCACAAGTGATTGCTGATCTTTGAGGCGCCAGAGCCGCGGTTTTGGATTTCCCGCGCAGGTTTTTCCTGTGACTGATCCGGCTTCCATAAAGCCGAATCCAACGTCAGGCAAAATATTTAAAAGATGAGCGTCTTTATCAAAACCGGCGGCGAGTCCAACCGGATTTTTAAATTCAAGTCCGCGAATATTTTGGACGAGCGACGGGTCTTCGATATGAAAAGCTAAGCGAGTGAAAAATCGAGTCACCGAAAAGCGCCCGAGAAACTCGCCGAGGTGAGTCATCGAATCATGAACATCTTCCGGGTCGCGGCGAAAGAAAAGCGGTTTGGCTAGATTTTTGTAAATGAATCGTGATGTGGCGTGAAAAACTTTTTTCATACCGCTCTATTTTGCGCTTTTGGTTCGTGAGGTCAAGGTATCTTGACTTTTTGCCACATTCTGGCCACATTGCGGTATCGAAGTTCCTTTCCCGCCAAGGAGGCGTCATGCAGAAGACTCAAGCTGAGATCGAAGTTGAGCGTCGTTCCCGCCAGGTTTACGATTACAAGACGGACGAAGAGAGGATGAACGTCGTAAGGTCGGATGAGCCGACCGCGGTCCGTGTGGCGGCCGTTTCCGGCCTTGAAGACCAGAAACTGTTGCCGGAAATTCTTTTCGGTGACAGGGAAGTACCGGTTCGGATTGCGGCCGTTGATCGAGTACGTGGCGGGGGTGTGTTGCGATGCGTGGTCAGAGAGGATACGGATTGGCGCGTCAGACTTCGAGCGCTACAACGACTTCCGGAATCCGACATCGCGGAAGCCATTGAGCGCGACCCGAGCGTTGAAGTGAAGCGTTCTGGTATTGCAGAGCTTCCGTCTGGTCACGTTCTGCGTCTCAAGTTTGCGCTCGAAACCGAAGACACGGTGCTTGCACGAAACTCGCTTGCGAATGTCTTCGGATATGAGACGACGGCGCTCTCGGATGAGCAGCTGCGCCTGGTTGTGGCGCGAAGTGTTTCAAAGGTGACGGCTCTCGTCGCACTTCGCCTGATTCGTGAGACGCAGCAGGTTCACGAGCTTTACAGTTCTCTCCAGGCTGAGTTGCCGGTATGGAAGTCTCTTTCCGAGCTGCTCGAAGTTCTAAAGTGTGCCGAGTTCGCGAGGCAGTTCACGATTGAGTTCCCGGGAATCACGAAGACGACCGCTGAGGATTTGGAAAACAAAGTTCGGACGCTCGATGCGCGGATTGGAGTTTTGTCTGCGACGGAAATCGCAGATGCGCGCTCGAGTCTCGCAAGAATCGTGATTGACCTTCGCGAGGTGATGCGGGCCGCTGATTGGTGGCGAGTGGGAAAA
>Ga0194060_10001596_pt1 | contig 16208 bp, 14 predicted proteins | sample SepL225m_MetaG_FD_163427 | JGI IMG/M metagenome (GOLD analysis project Ga0194060, IMG submission 163427) | Anoxic zone freshwater microbial communities from boreal shield lake in IISD Experimental Lakes Area, Ontario, Canada - Sep2016-L222-5m | ecosystem: Environmental > Aquatic > Freshwater >...
AGCGATGTGGTTGACAAAATCGGCGCCGTCAAAACTGCACGCCGTGGCTACCACGATGACGTGCCGGTGGCCGACGTGATCATCGAAAAGGCTGTGGCTCTTTGACATGAGCGCCATTGCAGTTGGGCGCGCGGCGCCGCCGCTTGTGGCCCAACTGCAAGCGCCACCCGATTGGCGCTGCATCGACTTCATTTCAGACCTGCATCTGCAGGCCGGTGACGAGTCCACCTTCGAAGCCTGGCGACATTTCATGCAGCGCACACCGGCCGACACCCTCTTCATCCTGGGTGATCTGTTTGAGGTCTGGGTTGGCGACGACGTAATTCAAGCTCAAGCAGTTGGAACAGAGCCGACCAGCAGTTTTGAAGCACGCTGTGCCCAGGTACTTGAAGCGGCGTCACACCGTCTGGCCATTTTCTTCATCCATGGCAACCGCGATTTTCTGCTCGGGCCGGCGTTTGCCAAGGCCTGCGGCATGACACTGCTGAGTGATCCCTGTGTGCTCGACTTTGCCGGCCAGCGCTGGCTGCTCTCGCATGGCGACGCCCTGTGTCTGCAGGACCGCGACTACATGGCGTTTCGGGCCCAGGTACGCAACCCACAGTGGCAGCAAAATTTTCTTGCGCAGCCGCTGGCCACGCGTCAGTCACTGGCGCGCACCATGCGTGAGCAAAGTGAAGCGCACCGGATCAGCGACTTGGCAAGCGGCATGAATCTGACCGACCTTGATGCCGCGGCCAGTTGCGACTGGCTGGAAGCAGCGCAAGCCAGCACACTGATCCATGGCCATACGCATCAACCGACCGAACACAAGCTGACTCCAGGTCTGCGCCGCATCGTGCTGTGCGACTGGGATGCAAACGCTAAACCGGCACGCGCCGAAGTGCTGCGACTTCGTGCCAATCAGTCAGATCAAAACACGCCAGTCAGCGTGCAACGCCTGCCGGCGGCACTGGCCTAAAGCGTCACTTCATCGACTTGCCAGGGCGCCACAAAGCGCCCGGCGTACTGCTTGTAGACACCCTGCTTCAGGAAGATATCGAACAGATCAGGGTCGATGTGGCCGTTGGCTTTGAATTTCTTCATGATGTCGATGGCCTGTGACAGTTTCATGCCCCGCTTGTAGGGCCGGTCCGTAGCCATCAGCGCCTCAAAAATATCCGCAATACCCATGACACGCGCCTGCACCGACAACTGCTCGCGCTTGAGCCCGCGTGGATAGCCCTTGCCGTCCATGCGCTCATGATGGCCTCCGGCAAACTCCGGCACATTCCTGAGATGCTTGGGCCAAGGCAATTGCTCGAGCATCTTGATCGTCGCAACGATGTGGTGATTGATGGTCTCACGCTCCGCCTGCGTCAGCGTACCACCGCGAATGCACAGATTCTCCAACTCGTCGGCGTTGAGGAAATCAACCTTGACACCGTCCGGGCCGCACCAGACTCGCTGGGTACCAATATCGCGCACGCGCTGCACTGCACTCTCGCTCAGAGACTCACCGCCAACATTGGTGGCACGAAGAAAATCGCGATCCGCATCAATCGACTTCAGCGCGTTCTGCTGCTCGGCCATCACAACTGCTTCCGCCTGCGCATCAACACAGGGGCGCAAAGCAAGTTGCTGGCGCAGGGCCTGCAATTCAGCGTCGCGCTTGAGAACCTCGAAGCGGGTGTCGATCAGGTGCACGCGATCAAACAGGGTTTGCAGCTTGGTCGCCTTGTCCACCACATGCACTGGCGTTGTGATCTTGCCGCAATCATGCAACATGCTGGCGATCTTGAGTTCGTATCGGTCACGCTCACTCATGGTGAAATTTGCCAGCGGCCCATCGGTCGTCGCCGCCGCCGCATCGGCCAGCAGCATCGTCAACTCCGGCACCCGCTGGCAATGGCCTCCCGTGTGTGGGGATTTATCGTCGATCGCCAGATTGATCATGTTGATGAAAGACTCGAACAGTTCTTCGAGTTGCGTCATCAACAAGCGGTTGCTCAGCGCGATGGCAGCCTGCGAGGCCAGCGATTCTGCCAACTGCTGATCCGCAGTAGAAAACCGAACAATTTCTCCAGTCTCGGGGGACTGCGCATTGATAAGCTGTAACACCCCGATCACTTCGCCCTCGTGGCTCTTCATCGGCACGGTCAGGAAGGACTGGGAACGGTACCCGGTGCGTTCATCAAAATGCCGCGTTCCGGAAAAGTCGAAATCAGGTTCGGTATAGGCATCAACGATGTTGACAGTTTCTACATGGATTGCTGCGTAGGCCGCCACCAGCGAGTCGTTGGGTGCACCGCTCGCATCTCGCAGCGGGAGGTCCGGGAAATTGATGGCGTTGCCCGACGTGCCGCCCATGGCAATATTGAGCGAATCGGTCTTGATAATCTCAAACCGAAGCGTCTGGCCATCCTCCAGCATGCGGTACAAGGTGCCGCCATCAGCGTTCGTGATGGCCTTTGCCGCCAACAGGATACCTTCAAGCAGACGCGTGATATCACGCTCCCGGGAGAGCGAGGTACCAATGTCGTTGAGTTGCTCAAGGCGTTTGAGCAAGTTGTCGGCAGATTTCATCGGCACCTGTTCCTGTTGAATCGAAATGTGTGAGGGTCAGACCTTCGTACCTTGCGTCAAGCGATTATGGCCTGAGCAGCACCTTCAACGCATTTTGCAGCCGACGCGCCTGGGCTGCATCAAAAGGACCCGACAGCACAGCCGCAGCATCCTGGCCCCAGGTCTGGGGCGGTGCCGGGTCATTGCGCCGCGTCAGCAATTGCAACTGCAACGATCGGCGCGCGTCGAGATGCTCTGCGGGAGTCGGCAGTTCCGATGCCATCTCCAGTCGCAACAAGGCGATGGCAGCGTCACCAGCCGGGGCCTGTGCGAGTGCCTTGACCCAGGCATTGCGCACGGCCGGTATGACACGACTGCCCAATTCCTGCACGCCTGGCACCTGCGCGCCATCACGCTGCTCCCAGGCTGTCAAAACCTGCGTCAAGGCCTCACCATGCGCCTGTGCCGCAAGTTTTTTCAAGGCAAATTGGGCATGCTCGACGGCATCGCGCTGGGCCCGGAAAGCAGTGTCACCTAAGCGTGGCGCCTCCTGCCAAGCGCCCTGACCGCCGTCGCGACCGTCACGCCGTGGCGCGCGATCGTCCGCACGTGGAGCAAACTTGTCGTCGCGCGGGCCACGCGGCTTGTCCCTTGCACCGTCCCGACCAGCGTCTTTGCGCTCGCCGAAACGGGGGCCGCGGCCGGGAGCCACCGGCTCGGTCTTCTTCATCCCGGGTCGGTCGTCGCCACGCACAGCGATCACGGGTTTGGCCACCGGTTTGGGCGCTGGTGATGACTCCGCCATCGGCTCTGCCGTCGCCTCTGTCTCATCTGTCGGCGCCTCGCCATCAAGCACATCGGCTTCGCCGACGGGCATGTCGGTCGGAGCCTGTCCAGATTGCACAGCGGCCACTGCCGTATCCACTTCTGTGGCGGCAACCTGCATCGCAGCCTTGGCCTGCGCCTGCCCGCGTAAAGCGGCATCCAGCGCATTCATGGCACTGCGAATGCGTTGTGCATCCCCGGTCTGATTGGCCGCTTCCAGCGCCTTGGCTGCATCGAGCACCAGACGGTCGCGCTCACCCAGCGCCGCATCGGCTTTCTCGCGCTCAAGCGTCTTGCGATTGAATGCATCGTCAATCGGTTTACGAAAAGCATCCCACAATTTTTGTTCGTGCCGACGATCCAGCGGCACCCGATGCGCCTCGGCCTGCCAGCGCTGCTGCAAGGCCTTGACGGCATCAATCCGCAGCACCGGGGTATCCCCCAAAACACGAGCCTCTTCGATCATGGCTTGACGCAACGCCAGGCTGCTTTTCTGCAAGGCCTCCAGCGGTGCGGCCGCAGCATTAATGGCCGCTTTCCAGAGCGGCTGCAGTTCGGCAAACATTTTTTCACCGACGTGTCCACCTTCACGCCAGCGATCACCAAACTGATGCAATATCCGATTGAAACCCTTCCAGTCATCATCCTTGGCGGTCACGTTGTCGGTCGCCCAGGCATTGACCTCTTCAATCAGCGCCAGGCGCTGGGCCCGATGTTCGGCAGACTCGGCTTTGACCTTTTCCAGCCAGGCCTCCACCACTTTGTGAGCCTCGTTGCAGGCGTCATCGAAGCGCTTCCATAAACCGTGATTGGGAACGCCGCCCTGATCGGTCTGCTTCCACTGCTCACGCAGAGTCCGCAGGCTTTCCTGCATCTTGCGCCCGCCGATAGCCTGCCCTTCGGGGCGTTTGAGCAAACCCTCGGCCTTGGCAACCAGTTCCTCGCGCAACTGATCGGCGCGCCAGCGCTGCCAACCCTCAAGTTCACCGGCAGCAGCCAAGGCCGCGTGGGCCTGGTTTTCCAGTTTGTCATCAATGAGTTTGCCGAATTCCTTGAGTGCATTGCGCAAGGCAGCGGCTGCACCGGCGCTGGCTTTGCCGTGTCCTTCGCCGACTTCCAATTCAAGCTTTTGCAGGGCCTCGCCCACAACGGCAAGCGCCCGCGCCTTGAGTTCTGGGTCAATTGCGGCTCGCTTGGGGCGTGGTGCTGGTTCCATCGGGACGCCACGCGCCGCACGCAACTCGTCGGCCCAAACCTGCACCGGTGGCAAAGGTGCTGCCACATCCCCGGCCGCTGCCAGCGCCAGTGCCAAGGCACCACTGAAGGCTTCCCACACCACCAGCAACTGACCACGCGAGCTATCGAGCAAGGTTGGAAACTTGGCTTCGACGCTGAGCCAGTTGGCATCATTGAGCAGGGAACTGGCCTGCGCCTGCCAGTGTTCCACATCGGCGCGCAGCGCATCAACAAGTGCCTGCGCGTCATGCCATGACTTGGTCGAGAGCACCTCGATCCGCTGTGCCAGCAGCACCGCCGCTTCGCGCTGCACCTGAACCCGGTGCTGCAGATCCTCAATAACTTTCACCCGGTCGCCGAGTTGCCCCTTGAGAGTCGACAGCGGCTCCTTGCTTAAGGGCGCGCCAGCTCGGGCGGCGTCGCGCTGCCAAGCCATGGCGTCGGCAATATTGAGCTTGGGCACTGCCAGCAAGGTCTGCGCCTTGTCGGCCCACTCCTGCGCAATCGATTCCTGCCCCTTGCTGCGCTTGATTTCATCGAGCTTTTCACGCAGCAACTTGGCTGCCCCCTTGTCCTTGCCGCTGAGTTCCTTGAACACCGCCTGCATCTGTTCCGAGTTTGGCGCACTGAGCAGCCACTCCCGGATGCGCGCCGTCCGCTCACTTGACGTGTGGGCAGAAAACGCCCCGCCAGTCAATGCGTCCAATGGGTGCGGTTCGCTTGTCTTGACGGGAATTGGCGTCACTTCAGTTGCTGGGGCAGTTTTGTTAAGGGAAGGAAAAGGAAACATGGATCGCACATACAAGAGGAGGGATCCTGACCGATGGTTGATCAGGGTTGAGGCGCTATTTTCGCCGCAATTTTCCTGCTCCGGCAACAAAATGACGAAAGCCCGGTCGGGTTGACACAAGGCCAGACCGCCGGGCTCGACAGCTGACGCAAGGTCCATACTGTCAGGGATAGCGCAGTAGGAGGGTAAAGTCCTAAAGCGCAGGGAAGCAACAGATTGCCTCCACTCGACTGCCGGGGCCGCTTTATCACTGCTACCTTCCGATAGGGACTGGCTACTGCCGACAACTTGCCTGTCATGTGACAGGCTGCTGAAGTCTAGTTAACGGTCGCACTGAATTCAAATCCGATTTCAGAATAAGGATTTGGTTTGATATGGTTGACTTGGTATATAATGCACCCCTAGAATCCGCCCATCCCAGTCACATCTAGGGATAACCCGTATCCGCTGCCGAACCCGGCATATTCAAGTCTCTGCCATACACAACACATAGCGCAGGACATTGATAGCGTACCAACCCAAACGAGGTGTCTCCCGTGTTGCCGCCTGCTTGCAGTGCACCACAGAAACCCCCGCCAAAGAAGGAAGAGCTATGACAGCGTCAAAAAACATCACCCTGGGTCTGCGAACATTCGCAATCGACATCGCCCAGGGATTTTTCGAAATTACACACAACGGCTTTGCCCTGGTGGGCCTGGCCGTCATATTTGCCATCATCGCTTTGACGGCCCGTCCCGAATTGCGCCAGGTGGGTGAAATCAGGCTTTTCAGTTGGCTGCAGACCCGCCAGATCGCGATCACCGGATCGGCGACCGAGATCGACGCGGTTGATCGTGCCACGGCCAGCAACCCGCAGGATTTGCCCAAACAGCAGGCTGCAATCGCTTACTGGCTGAGCAAGAAATACCGCATTGCCCCGGAGCCACTCAGCGCACTGGTAACAGAAGCCTACGAAATTGGCTCACACACCAAGCTTGATCCGACCTTGATCCTGGCCGTCATGGCGGTGGAATCCGGCTTCAATCCCTTCGCCCAGAGCGCAGTGGGTGCACAAGGCCTGATGCAGGTCATGACCCAGGTTCACAGTGACAAGTACGAAAACTTCGGTGGCAAACTGGCGGCATTTGATCCGCTGACCAACCTGCGCGTCGGTGTCAAGGTCTTGCAGGAGTGCATCTCGCGCGCCGGTTCACTCGAAGGTGGCCTGCGTTTTTATGTCGGCGCGGCCCACGTCGAGGACGACGGCGGCTACGCTGTCAAAGTCATGGCAGAGCACGCCCGATTGCAACTGGTGGCCAGAGGCCGCCCGGTACCGCCGACCATCGGCCAACCCCTGACGCCGCCAACCGCGCCGGGCAGGCTGGATCAGAGCCCTGATAAAGTAGCACTCCTTTCACATTTTTGACGCTTCTACGGCCCCACAGGCTTGGTGCTTCTGAATACAACCATGTACAACCGCAACATTCTTATTGAGCAAACCGACCCTGAAATTTTCGCCGCCATTCAGGCCGAAAATACACGCCAGGAACAGCACATCGAACTGATCGCCAGCGAGAATTACGCCTCGCCTGCCGTGATGGCAGCTCAGGGAACACAACTCACCAACAAATACGCCGAAGGCTACCCCGGCAAACGCTACTACGGCGGCTGCGAATACGTTGACATCGCCGAACAACTCGCGATTGACCGCGTCAAACAGATCTTCGGCGCCGATGCTGCCAATGTGCAGCCGCATTGCGGCGCCTCCGCCAACGAAGCGGTCTTCCTCGCCTTCCTCAAGCCCGGTGACACCATCATGGGCATGAGCCTGGCTGAAGGTGGCCACCTGACCCACGGCATGGCGCTCAACATGAGTGGCAAGTGGTTCAATGTCGTTTCCTACGGCCTCAACGACAAGGAAGCGATCGACTACGACGCGATGGAGCGCAAGGCACACGAGAGCAAGCCCAAGTTGATCATCGCCGGCGCCTCAGCCTACAGCCTGCGTATCGACTTTGAACGTTTTGCCAAAGTAGCCAAAGATGTCGGAGCCATCTTCCTGGTCGACATGGCGCATTACGCAGGCCTCATTGCCGCAGGCCTCTACCCGAACCCAGTGCCGCACGCTGACGTCGTCACCTCGACCACGCACAAGAGCCTGCGTGGCCCACGCGGTGGCATCATCCTGATGAAGGCGCAACACGAGAAAGCCATCAACAGCGCCATCTTCCCCGGTTTGCAGGGGGGCCCACTGATGCACGTGATCGCCGCCAAGGCGGTTGCCTTCAAGGAAGCGCTGGCGCCAGAGTTCAAGATCTACCAGCAACAAGTGCTCACGAACGCCCGTATCGTCGCTGAAACGCTGACCGAGCGCGGCCTGCGCATCGTCAGCGGCCGCACCGAAAGCCACGTCATGCTGGTTGATCTGCGCGCCAAGGGCATCACCGGCAAGGAAGCCGAAGCGGTTCTGGGCAGTGCCCACATGACGATCAACAAGAATGCCATCCCGAACGACCCCGAAAAGCCGATGGTCACCAGCGGCGTGCGCATCGGCACACCGGCACTGACAACACGCGGCTTCAAGGACGAGGAAGCCCGCCTGACAGCCAACCTGATTGCTGATGTACTGGACAATCCAAGAGATGCTGCCAATATCGAAGCGGTGCGGGCCAAGGTCAACGCCCTGACGGCACGTTTCCCGGTCTACCGCTGAGCCCAAGACCATGAAATGCCCCTTCTGCAGCCACTCCGACACACAAGTGATGGAGACCCGGGTTGCAGAAGACGGCGATTTCATTCGACGCCGGCGTCAATGCGCTTCATGCGAAAAACGGTTCACCACCTATGAACGGCCCGACGTTAGCTTCCCGGCGATTGTCAAAAAGGATGGGCGCCGCATCGAATACGAACGCGCCAAACTGCTGGCATCCATGAAATTGGCGCTGCGCAAGCGCCCGGTCAGCACCGAGCAAGTCGACGGCGCGGTCGAGCGCATCGAAGAGAAACTTCTCAACCTCGGCTTGCGCGAGTTGCCTTCGACGCGGATCGGTGAACTGGTGATGCGCGAACTCAAGAAACTTGACAAGGTTGCGTACGTGCGCTTTGCCAGCGTCTACCGCAGTTTTGAGGACATTGACGAGTTCAAGACCCTGGTGGACGAGGTGCGACGCTAGTCATTTGTCGCCTCAAACTCACCCTTTTGGGGGATGGGCAAAACCGGACAGAGCTAATACCATCGCCCGCATTGCTTCCAATAGGGGGACGCCATGCAGGGAGAATCAAACAGCGCCTTCATCGGGTGGGCGAAGCGCGCGCACCATGCCAATTCGTCAGCGCCATGCCGGGAACACGGCAGCAGCTTGACGGAAACCATGGTCTGGATCGGCATTGTCGCGCTCACCGTCGGCGCGGCAGCACCTTCCCTTCTTGCCTTTCAGGACCGCTACCGCCTTGAAGGTCGAGCCAACGAGTTAGCCACCGACCTGCACTATGTGCGAAGTCAAGCGCTGGCCCGAAACCAAGCCATGCGCATCAGCTTCAACAGCGACGCCTCGGGTACTTGCTATGTCCTACATACCGGCGCGGCGGGCGACTGCCATTGCGCCAGCAACGGCACGGCGCAGTGCGACGACCCCGACAACTCAATCGTCAAGAGCGTTGGCTTTGCTGCGGAACAGCGCATCAGTCTGCAAACCAATGTGATCTCCATGCTGTTCGATCCTGGGCGCGGCACGACAACGCCGGCGGGTTCCATCACACTCGTTGGCGCGAGTGGCAAGACCATCCGGCAAATTGTGAATATCGCAGGCCGCACCCGAACCTGCTCGCCCGAGGGCAGCGTCAGCGGATACAAGGCATGTTGAAGCGACGCCAGCTACCCAGGCCCAAAGGGTTCAGCCTGCTCGAACTGCTGATTGCGCTCGCAATCACCGGCATATTGGCCAGCATCGCCTATCCCTCCTATCTGACCCAGGTGCGAAAAGGCAGACGCTCAGATGCGATGCAAGCACTCTCGCAAATTCAGCAGGCACAGGAGCGTTGGCGCGCCATCAACCCCAGCTATGCACCCAACAGCCTGTTGACAAGCACCTGGCCCGTGGGGCTCGGCATCGCAGCGACGACAGCCGGCACCCACTACACGCTCAGCATCGGCGACGATCCAACCGGTGCCAGCTACACCGCCAGCGCCATTGCACGCGCAAGTCAGGCGGCAGACACCGGCTGCACCTCCCTGACGACAACCACCACCAACGGGACTGTGACCAACACGCCTGAAGCCTGCTGGAGCCGATGATGCGCAGTGAACGTTCATCCCTCAGACGTTCATCACGCGGCCTGTCGATCGTGGAACTGCTGATCGGCATGGCCATCGGTCTTTTCATCCTGGCCGGCGCGCTTTCTCTGTTCGCCGCCCACATTGCCAGTTCGCGCCGCCTTGCGCTGGAAACCCGCTTCAATCAGGACCTGCGTGTCACACTGGACCTGATGACCCGGGATCTGCGCCGCGGTGCTTACTGGGGCAACGCACTGGCGGGCACGCTGGCCAACAGCGCGGTCATCCAGCGCAACCCTTACGCTGGCGTCACCTTGACACCTGCCACCGATCCGCGCCAGATCCTGTACAGCTATGCACGCGATTCGGCAGAAAACAGCAGCCTCGACAGCAATGAGGTGTTCGGGTTCAGGCTGGCCGGCGGCGCGATTCAGATGTGCTTGGGCGGAAGTTCCGCATCCACCTGCAACAACTGGCAGACGCTGAGCAACTCGGACATCGTGTCCATCTCCCATTTCAGCATCACACCAACTGAGACCGAAATCGATGTTCGCGCCGCCTGCGCAAATACCTGCACTGACACGACCCTGGCGCCCACCTGCCCCAGGATCCAGGTCCGCAACTACGCCATCACACTGACCGGCACTTCCACGGGTGATGCTGCGCTCAGCCGAACGCTGCACTCGCAGGTTCGTGTGCGCAACGATGCCCTGATCGGTTCGTGCCCGGTCTGAACCTCCGGACCGTCACATGACAGGCTCACGTCGGCACACCAACCCTCGCCTATGCCAGAGTGGCGCGGCGACCTTGCTGATGACAGTGGGCTTGCTATTGGGCATGTCCCTGACCTTGCTGTACCTGAACCGCAGCCTTGTGATTGAACAACAATCTGCCACCAACCAAATGCGCTCGGCGCTTGCTCTGGAGATGGCCGAGGCCGGCCTGGAATGGGCCACCGGAATGCTCAATACCGCCCAGCGCACCGACAGCCAATGCGCTCTTGCCAGCGGCCCCACGGTTTCGTTTCGGAGACAGTACCTGCAGACCAACTGGGGCCAGGACACAAGCGACGCCACTGAGGTGGCACCTGCCAGCACAAGCTACCCAGGATGCAAGATCGATGGCAACACCTGGATCTGCACCTGTCCCGATCCATCGGGCAGTGGCACGGCGCCCACCAGTCCGGACAGCCCGCAGCTGCCGGGCTTCACCGTTTCTCTCCTTCCCACCAGTGATCCGGAGGCTGTTCGCGTCATCGCAACCGGATGCACAGCCCAGACCGGTGCCTGCACGCCAAGCAATAGCCCGGCATCCGACGCCAACGCCACGGTGTCGGCGATCCTGAAACTGCGACGACTGCCGCGTGCGCTGCCGGCCGCAGCGCTGACCTGTGGCGGTTCCTGCACCGTTGGCGGTGGCTACACACTCTTCAATCAAGACCTGGGCAGCGGTGGTTTTTTAATCGATGCCGGCGGCGCCGTCAACCTGAGCAATGCGGCGGCCCTCGTCAGCATCCCGGGGCAGCCCGGCGCCACAGCGATTCTCAGTCGTGACAGCGCGCTGAGCGCCCTTTCAATCAGCGACACCGACTGCAGCCAATCGACTGTTTTCGCCTCCTTCTTCGGCTCGACGTTGGCCCAGTACGCGCGCGCACCCATGACCAAAACCATCGCCGATTGCGGCGCAGCCCACAGTTGCGGTGCGCTGGTCGACGCAGCCTACGCCGAAGGCTGGCGCGCGTTCTATTTCCCCGACGGCTTCGTCCGCAATAGCACCGGCTCAAACCTCGGTTCAGTCAACGACCCGGTGACACTGGTCTCAAGCGCCGGGTTCAATCTTGATGGTAATTTCACGATCTACGGCCTGCTCTTCAACAACAGCGCCACTGAGACTGACTTGGGGTCCGGCAGCGTCCAGGTTCGGGGCGCATGGGTCGCCTGCGCTGACCACAGCAGCAACGGAACTGGAACGCTGACCTACGACGCCAGCATCCTGCAAACGCTGCAACGCTCAACGGCACCACTGGTGCGCGTGCCAGGCAGTTGGACCGACCGCTGCCGCGCCGGCAAGGAAAGTCCTCCCACTATCCGTTGCAGTTGATCCGCAACCGAACCCCATGACCAACGCCCGGCGCCGACAGAGCGGCTCTACCCTCATCGAAGCGATGATCGCTCTGCTCATCATGGGTGTGGGCATGCTGTCACTGTCGGGCATGCAAATGGACCTCACGCGCAGCGCCGATAGCACCCGACAGCGCACGCAAGCGCTACACCTGGCGCAAGAGAAAATGGAAGAATTCAGGTCCTACACCGGCATTGCCAGCACCGTCACTGCAGCAGGAACGGTTGATGCCCATACCCTGAACTGGAACGCCCTGGCGGATGGTCAGGACAGCATCAGCGGCAACGCCGTCTATACGCGCAGCTGGACCTTCGGCGGCGGCATCGGGAGTCCCTTGCGCACCGCGACGGTACGTGTGGCTTGGACCGATCGTGGCAACACTGGGCAATGGTTGTCGCTGTCATCGGCCTTATCCCAAACCGACCCGTTTGACGCCGGCCTGCTCGGCTTTCCATTGCCGCCAAGCAGCCAGATCAAGGGGATGAATAATCGCGGCCTGGCGATTCCGATCGCCGCCATCAGCCTGGGGAACCACCGTAGCGCGCTTGCATTTGGCCGCGCAGGACAGTACCTCCTGCTCGACGACATCCGTGGCGACGTGGTTCGGATTTGCACGGCGCCGGGCCTGACAAAGGATTCCAGCACGGCAGAAATCATTGCAGCGCTTCAAAATCCTGATCGACGCCAGTGTGAGAACCTGAGCGCTTACACGGTCTCCGGCTATGTCGGGCGCGACAGCTCGGTTTCAACCAGCGACTGGAATGCGATTGAATCCGGGTTGGGTATCGACTACGCGGGCATTGTCCGCAACGCAACGGGCACGCTGGGCATCCAATGCCAGTTGGGCAATGCCATCAACCCAAACACTGCCGCGATCATCCCCGACTACAAATATTACCTCTGCGTGATACCGCTGGCGGAACCAGCAGCCCATGTCGCCCCTAACTGGTCCGGCAATATCCGACTGGCCGGGCCCGCCGCTTGGCAGGGCAACAACAGCCCATACTTTGTCTGCCGTTATGAATATGCGGCGACCCCGGCCGTCAACGACAGCAACCAGCGCAACCTGCAACCCTACAGCCATGTCAGCATCTCGATCAGCCAGCAAAACTACCTGGTGGCCAGTGCCAACAACGCCACAGACAAGACGCCACCGGTCTGTCCATCGGTCATGAATGTAGCCAAGGTATCCAGCGGGGTCTTGCATCAGGACTGCCGGGCGGCATCCAATCCTGTCGGGCACACAGCCGATTGCCCACGGCTCGCCAGGGCACCCTGATCGCGCCGGGCCATGTTGTAATAGCCGCTGCCCTGGAACCGCCGTCTGACCCATGCACCCCTTCATGACCCAAGCCCTGGCGCTGGCGCAGCAAAGCCAGACCCTGACTTCACCTAATCCGCATGTCGGCTGCGTCATCGTCAGCGCCGACGGCCAGTTGCTGGGCCAGGGTTTCACCCAGCGCGCTGGCGCAGCACACGCTGAAATCATGGCTTTGCGCGACGCACAGGCACTGGGCCGCAGCGTGCAAGGCGCCACTGCCTACGTCACGCTGGAGCCGTGCTCGCACCAGGGGCGCACGGGGCCTTGTTGCGATGCCTTGATCAACGCCGGCATCCGACAGGTCGTTGCGTCGATCGCCGACCCCAACCCGCTGGTTGCCGGGCAAGGCTTTGAGCGCCTGCGCGCAGCCGGTATTGCGGTCGAGGTAGGACAAGGTGCGCAGGCCTCACGCGAACTCAACATCGGTTTTTTCAGCCGCATGCTGCGCCAGCGCCCCTGGGTCCGGTTGAAGGTCGCGGCCTCGCTGGACGGCAAGACCGCGCTGCCCAACGGCGCAAGCCAGTGGATCACGAGTGAGGCGGCACGTGCCGACGGCCACGCCTGGCGGGCGCTTTCGTGCGCCGTGCTCACCGGCATTGGCACCGTCCTGCACGACAACCCGCGCCTGGACGTTCGCCTGCCCGCCACCGAGCGCCAACCCCATCTGATCGTGCTCGACAGCACGCTGCGCACGCCGCTCGACGCCAAGCTGTTCCAGCCCGGTCGCAAACTGCTGGTCTACACGGCAAGCCGCGATGAAGCAAAAATCGAGGCGTTGCAGGAACGCGGTGCCCAACTCATCTGTCTGCCCGATGCCGATGGCAAAGTCGATCTGACAGCGCTGCTGCACGATCTGGCCCACCACGAGATCAATGACCTGCACATTGAGGCCGGGCAGACGCTCAACGGCGCCCTGATCGGCGCCAATCTGGTCGACGATTTCATCGTCTATCTGGCGCCAAAGCTGATCGGTCAGGGTGCCGACATGACCGGGTTTGGTCCCCTGAGTACATTGGCCGACGCCCCGACACTCGAATTCAAATCCGTCGAAAGACTCGGCGTCGACCTGCGAATCGTCGCCCGCGTGACGGGCCACGACGCCTTTTAAGCCAGAAGTTTTGCTGGCCAGGCGGGGCCGGCTCGATTCCCTGCGAAAATAGCACCATGTTTACCGGAATCATCACCGGCGTCGGGCGCATCGTCGCTGTGCACGCTTTGGGCAGCTCTTCAACACACGGCAAGCGCCTGGACATCGAATGTCCTGCGGGCTATCTGGACGACGTCGGACCTGGCGACAGCATCGCCCTGAACGGCGCCTGCATGACCGTCACAACGCTCGACCCCACGCAGGACCGCTTCACTATCGAAATCTCGGCCGAATCGCTGGCGCGTACGGCGGGTCTGGCGCAGACCGGGCGCATCAACCTGGAAAAAGCCCTGCGCGCCAACGACCGCCTGGGCGGCCACATGGTCTCCGGCCATGTTGACGGTGTCGGCCAGGTCTCGCAATTCGAACAGGTGGGTGAGAGCTGGCACTTGCGCGTGCTGGCACCGCCGTCACTGGCCAAATACCTGGCCTACAAAGGCTCCATCACCATCAACGGCGTCAGCCTGACGGTGAACCGGATTGAGGATTTGGCGAACGGCTGTGAAGTCAGCATCAACCTGATCCCGCACACGGTGCAAAATACCGCCCTCGGAACGCTGGCAGCCGGCGCGCCGGTGAACCTTGAAATTGACCTCATTGCGCGCTATGTAGAGCGCATGCTAAAGGTCGATCCACAAGCCATCGAACAGCGTACCCCTGATTCACGTTAGCCTGCGCTCCCTCTTATTTTCTGAAAGATTTCTGCATGACCGCCCTCACCCCTGTGGCCATCTCCCCGGTTGAAGACATCGTTGCTGACCTGCGCGCCGGCCGCATCGTCATTCTGGTTGACGAAGAAGACCGTGAAAACGAAGGCGATCTGCTGATGGCAGCCGACCACGTCAGCGCCGACGCCATCAACTTCATGGCGCGTTTCGGGCGCGGCCTGATCTGCCTGACCCTGAGCCGCGAATACTGCGAACGCCTGCAACTGCCGCCGATGACGGCGCGCAACGGCGACAAAAAAGGCACGGCCTTTACCGCTTCTATTGAGGCCGCCGAAGGCGTCACCACCGGCATCTCGGCAGCGGACCGCGCGCGCACCGTGCAAGCAGCGGTGGCCAAGAACGCGAAGCCCGAAGATCTGGTGCAACCCGGCCACATCTTCCCGCTGCAGGCAGTCGACGGCGGCGTGCTGATGCGCGCCGGCCACACCGAAGCCGGCTGCGACCTCGCCACCATGGCGGGTTGCAGTCCAGCGGCCGTGATCTGCGAAGTCATGAAAGATGACGGCACCATGGCACGCCTGCCCGATCTGCAGCTCTTTGCTGCCGAGCACGGCCTGAAGATCGGCACCATCGCCGACCTGATCGAACACCGCAGCAAGGTCGAATCCCTGGTTGAAAAAGTCGGCTCACGCACCATCAACACCGCCTTTGGCGCGTTCGCCCTGCATGCCTTCAAGGACAAGACCACGCACGACGTGCACCTGGCACTCGTCAAGGGCGAATGGGGCCCGCATGACACGGTAGCGGCACGCGTGCACGAGCCAACCTCGCTGCTCGACGCGCTGGAGGTCGGCCGCGCCATGCACTCCTGGAGTCTGGACGCCAGCCTGGAACGCGTCGCCGCCACCGGTCAAGGCGTGGTCGTGTTGCTCAACTGCACCGAAAACACCGAGCAGCTACTGTCGCAGGTCGCCGGCACGGCCCGCGCAGCCCATGGCCCCGAACGCGAACGACTGGACCTGCGCAGCTACGGCATTGGCGCGCAGATCCTGCGCGAATGCGGTGTGCACAAAATGAACCTGATGGGCAACCCCCGGCGCATGCCCAGCATGGCCGGCTACGGTTTGGAAATTGTGGGTTATATCAGCAAGTAGGAACAAGAGATGCAATACGCAGACAAGGGAACACCGACGCTTGGCGATCCACGGCTCGATGGCAGCAATCTGCGCGTCGGCATCGTTCAGGCCCGTTTCAACGAGACCATCACGAATGCCCTGGCGCAGGCCTGCCAGGCGGAATTACTC
>Ga0194060_10001597_pt1 | contig 16202 bp, 16 predicted proteins | sample SepL225m_MetaG_FD_163427 | JGI IMG/M metagenome (GOLD analysis project Ga0194060, IMG submission 163427) | Anoxic zone freshwater microbial communities from boreal shield lake in IISD Experimental Lakes Area, Ontario, Canada - Sep2016-L222-5m | ecosystem: Environmental > Aquatic > Freshwater >...
TTTCAAACAATTAGATGGAAAACTTGAACCAGGTGACTCGTGGGTTCTGCATCACCGAGATGGTGAAATCATTGCAATTGATAGCGTAGATACTCCACAAGTAAAGGCTTAGCGCTCCATCCAATCAAGCCAGCGAAGTACCAATCCTTCGCGAAGTGCCCAAGGACATATTTCTACTTCTGGGAGTTGTAGCTTTTCAAGAATCGCACGAGCAACGATTGAACCAGCAAGAATTTGGCTCGCTCTACTTGATGAAACTCCAGGAAGTTCACCGCGTTCTTTATTGCTCATTTCGCCCAGCTTAGGAGTCAAACTAAGAAGGTTCTTAGTTTGTAATTTTTTTGCATTCTCACCATTAGCTGTAAGGCGAGCAAGAGTTCTAAAAGTTTTACTAGTTGCCACAAAGTGATCGGCGCTATGTAATCTGATTTCATAGGGCAAAGAATCTTTCATAACTTCATCAACATAGGTTTCAAGACTTTTGATTGATTTTGCAGAAAACGGATCACCTTTGAGAAAATCTCTTGTAAGTCTTGCAGCGCCAAGCGGTAAAGAAATCGTTGCATCTGGATGTTCATCATCACCAATTGCAATTTCCAGCGAACCTCCACCGATATCAACAACAAGAAGTCTTCCTGCAGACCAACCTAACCAGCGACGCGCAGCAAGAAAAGTCATTCGTGCTTCTTCATCACCACTCATGATTTGTAGATCAATCTCAAATTCTGTATTTATATTCCTTATTATTTCAGTACCATTTTTAGCGTCACGGATAGCAGATGTTGCGAAAGCAAGAATTTCTTCAGTTTTGCTTTCACGCGCATGCTCAATCGCACCCTTGATTGCTTGATGGAGAAGGGAGATTCCATTCTCAGAGATTTCTCCAGAGTCGTTCAGATATTCGATCAGGCGTAATTCCGTCTTAAAATTTGTTGCTGGCGTTGGTCGAGCTCCAGGATGGGCATCCATTACCTGCAAATGAATGGTATTTGAACCAACATCGAGAACTCCTAAGCGCACCCAGTAAACTTACACGCATCAGGACCCTCACGGACAATTAGCAGAGAAGAGCAATTGCGTGTCCCAGTCACATCATTTGTCACGACGAAGTGCACTTAAAAGTGCGATAGCAATTTTTGCCGGTTCTGTTACAAGTTTTGTGATTCCGAATGCAGAGGCAGCAAGTGCAGGTTCCGATATCTCCCACGGTAATCGTTCAAAACCTCAAGTTGCCCTTACTTTTCATGGCGCTGGCGAAATTTCGATTGCACACAAAATTCTTGCAATTACGAAATCAACATCAACTCCAATAACGGTTATGGCAATTGGAAACTGGCTCAATACAAATCCAAAAATTGGAAAAGAAATATTGGATCTCGGCCATGAATTAGGTAACCACACAGAAAATCATAAAACGATGCCAAGGCTAGACCTCAAGACAGCGGCTTCTGAGATTGCATTAGGCAAAAAATCATTAGCGAAAGTTGTCGGAACTTCGCCGACATATTTCAGGCCATCTGGCACTCCGAAATCAAATGCCACAATACGTAAGGCAGCAGCAGCCTCAGGTTACAAAAATTGTATTACCTATGATGTTGATACATTGGATTATCAAGATCCGTCACCAAATGCCATTGTGAAGAACTGCATGAAAAGTGTTCAAAATGGAAGCATTATCAGCTTGCATCTAGGGCATAAAAATACCGTTATCGCATTACCTTTACTAATTCAGGCGCTAAGGGATAAAAACTTAGAACCAGTCACAATTAGTACCTTGCTCGGCAATCCATGAAGCGGCCCCTAGTTTCATTTTTTCTTATTTTTATTCTTTCAGTAACAACTATTTTTTCAGCTCAAGCTAGCGATTCGTTTTTACCAGGGATGCCGAAGGTACTTGATAGCAGTGATTTGTATGCCGCTGATAAGGCGAATCATCTTTCAGATACTGTGAAGAATTTTCCAAGCCTGATTTATGTGCCAAATACACAGTCAAATAATGTAACAATTATTGACCCCCAAACTTATAAAGTAATTAGTACAACTAAAGTAGGACGCGAGCCTCAACACGTTGTCCCATCTTGGGATCTAAAAACTTTATGGGTAAATAGCGATAAAGGAAACACGCTTACACCTATTGATCCAGCTACTGGCAAATTTGGAAAACCTGTTGCAGTCCATGATCCCTACAATTTGTACTTCACTCCTGATGGTAAGTACGCAGTCGTTATGTCTGAAGCTGCTAAGCAAATTGTCTTTCGCGATGCACACACAATGAAAATAAAAAAGACAATTTCATCACAATGTTCTGGTGTCAATCATGCTGATTGGTCTGCAGATGGGAAAACCTTCGTAGTCTCTTGCGAGTTCAGCGGAGAATTACTCCTAGTTGACACGGCCAAGATGAAGATATTAAAAAAGCAGAAGATTCCTGTTCTCAATAAGTCTGCAAAAGCTAAAGACCATAATGGAATGCGAAATATGGGTCCAATGCCTCAAGATGTAAAAATATCTCCCGATGGCAAGACTTTCTATATTGCAGACATGATGAGTGATGGTCTTTGGATCATGAAAGCGCCGTGGAGCACTTTAACTCTTTTGAAAACAGGCAAAGGGTCACATGGCCTTTATGTCACCAGAGATTCTCAAAATATGATTATTACTAATCGCAACGAAGGAACCATCAGTATCTTGCGATTTAGCGATAACAAGCTGATTGCAAAGTGGAAGATCCCAGGTGGCGGTAGTCCTGACATGGGTGGAATTAGTGCTGATGGAAAAATATTTTGGGTTTCTGGACGTTATGACAATGTGGTTTATGCAATTTCTACAACTGATGGTCATCTCATCAAGAAAATAAAGGTAGGAACCGGTCCTCATGGATTGGCCGTTTATCCGCAGCCGGGACGATATTCACTGGGCCATACAGGTGTTTTTCGCTAACTTCCTTCTTTGATTTCAAGATTTAGCGAAGTACTGCCATAATTGCGCTTCATGCCTCACAGCATGAGAGGCCTCCCTAGCTCAGTGGTAGAGCGACGCACTTGTAATGCGTAGGTCGTCAGTTCAATCCTGACGGGGGGCTCCATTTCAACAACACTCATGCGAGCGATTGGGGAAGCCAATGAATGAAGGCCAATTCCCGAGTGATGCATTCAAGGATGCACTTGCTGCCAATGATGAATATGTAAAAAACTTCAAATACAGCGATCTCACTGGTGTGGCATCTAAAGGCATCGCAATTGTTACATGCATGGATTCGCGCATCAATCCTTTATCTGTCATTGGTATGCGCTCAGGGGATGCAAAGATTTTGCGCAATGCTGGAGCCCGCGTCACTGATGACGTATTGCGTACTTTAGTTCTTGCCACATATCTATTGGGTGTAAATCGAATTCTGATTATGCCTCACACAAATTGTCGAATGGCTATGAGTGAAGAATCTGAAATTCACGACCTCATAGAAAAGCAATACGGCGTTGATACTCGCAGTTTGGAGTTCAAAACAGTGAGTGATCAAAATAAAGCGCTCATCACTGATGTAAATCGCGTGCGCACATATCCGCTTATCCGTAAAGGCATTGAAGTCGGTGGAGCAATTTACGATGTAGCGACTGGAAAAATTACTCCGGTTGATTGCTAGTTCGCCGTATTGGCGCTTTTGTAACTGGATAACTCAAATCTTCTAAAAATTGTGAAATTATCGTATTCATGAGCGCTGGCTTTTCTTTTGGAACCATATGTGAAGTTCCTGGAATAATTGCTAACTGCCCAAGTGGAAGTGCTTCGTAGAGCTCAATAGTGTGTGAATGCTTGATGACATCATCATCACCAGCTAAAACTAATACTGGGCACTGAATCTTTGCTAAATCAGAAAGTGCGATTTCTGGTTCGCTCTTCCAAATCTCATGCATCTTCGCAATTTTCTTATCGAAAGTCTCTGGTGCATCAGGGGAAGTACGTGCATATTCTTCGCGATCTTCATCAGAGATTGACCACGAGTCAAATATTGGAGTTGCTCCGCTGAAATGATAATTAGCACCTATTGCCACAATTGATTTCACAAGTTCGGGGCGCTCTATTGCAACAGTCAAAGCGATAATTCCACCATCGCTCCAACCAATGAGGTGCGCTGGCTCTTGTACGACTTCTTCTAAATAGGCAATTGCTTCACGAACTTGATATTTGAAATGATAACTTTCCACTTGATCTGCGCTAAAGCCATGACCTGCGCGATCGTAGGCATAGACATGGAAATCTTCTTCAACACTGGGTAGAACTGTGTAATCCCAATGCGATGTCTGGCTAGTTCCACCGTGTAACAGAACACATGCTTCACCATTATTACTCCACTCATAGGAATAGATCTGATGACCGCGAACTTTTACATAGTCGGGCATATTTAGAGCGTATCCATAATGTGGCGATTGCCTCTGTCAAAAGTGATGTAGTTCCAGGTCCAGTCGGCAATTGTTCCGATTTTGTTACGTCCACCTAATAGATAGAACAAGTGCAAGAACAACCACGCATACCACGCTAGAACTCCAGTTAGTTTGAACTTATTTACTTCAACGATTGCCTTGTTGCGACCAATCGTTGCCATAGATCCCTTATCTTTATATTTGAATTTCTTTAGCTCTGCACCTTTTGCTACTCGTAATATTTGCTCTGCGACAAACCTTCCTTGTTGCATTGCAACAGGTGCAACCATCGGTAGGAATTTTCCATCTTTACCTTTGAATCCAGCAATATCTCCAATTGCCCAAATGTGTGGGTAGTGAGCAACTTGTAGCGTGCTATCGGTATCTATTCGAGTTCCAGCAAGTGGCAAGTTGAGAATTCCAGCTGTTGGCTCTCCCTGTACACCTGCTGCCCAGATAGTTACTTCTGATGGAATTGGTTCGCCACTTTTTATAATAATTGAACGAGGCTTTACTTCTGCCACTGCTGTATTGAGCAATACGTTGACGCCAAGTTTTTCTAAATCCTTTTTTGTTCGCTCAGATAATTTTGGAGAAAACATAGGTAGAAGTCTTGGTCCTGCTTCAATCAGATTAATTCTCATATGTGCAGCGGCATGTGCTTGATCATTTTTGAGAGGCCCCCGCACCAATTCTGCAAATGCTCCAGCCATCTCAACACCGGTTGGTCCGCCACCAACGACGGAGATTGAGAAAATCGTCTCATCTTCAAAACGGCAGAGATCTTCAAATCTGCGCATGACCTCAGCGCGAATAAGTATTGCTTCGTGGACACTCTTCATTCCAAGTGCATGTTCTACAACTCCTGTGACGCCAAAATCGGCAGTAGCTGAACCAAGGGCAACAACCAGATGGTCGAATTCAAGTGTTTCGCTGCTATCGAGTTTTACAGATTTATTTTTGTGATCGACAGAAAGTGGTGAACCCATTCGAAATTGCACTCCACGATTGCGCAGTGCACCGCGAATTGGATGGGCAACATGGTCTGCTGCCAGCCCAGCTGTTGCTACCTGATAGAGCAGAGGTAAGAAAGTTTGAAAATTATGTCGGTCAATAAGAGTTACATCCGCACTACTGCCAAGTGCTCGCGCCGCCGTTAGTCCACCAAAGCCGGCACCGAGAATAAGAACGCGAGGTTTCTTAGCTGTAGGCACGGCGGTACTCCTTTGTAACGAGCGAAAGTAATGATGTAAGTCTAGGCTTTACTCCATGGACTCGCCTCTCTATTTAGTAACTGGTGCGTCGGGCTATGTCGGAGGGCGTTTAGTCCCCACATTGCTAGAAAATGGTTATCAAGTTCGCGTTTTAGTACGGGATAAATACAAAGTTATTGGCCAGCCTTGGGCATCAAAAGTCGAAATATGTGAGGGCAATGCAGATAGTCCAAAAGATTTAGAGCTGGCACTCGCGGGAGTTCATACTGCGTATTACTTACTTCATTCAATAAATCTTGGAAAAACATTTGATGACATTGAAGCCACAATGGCGCGATCATTTGCTCAAGCATCTGAAGCCACAGGCGTGGCTCAGATTGTTTATCTGGGTGGAATCGCAAATGATAAAAATATAAGCAAGCATCTTGCATCTCGAGCTAGTACTGGAAAAGTATTAGCATCAACATCTGTACCTGTTTTAGAACTTCGAGCAGGCATCATTATTGGTTCCGGGTCTGCATCATTTGAAATGTTGCGTCACCTCACTCACAGACTTCCAATAATGACGACTCCAAAATGGGTTTCAAACCGAACCCATCCCATTGCGATTCGAGATGTTCTTTACTATTTGAAAAATGCTGCTGCGCTACAAACACCTGTTGGAAAGATTTATGACATTGGCGGTCCAGAAATATTGTCATATGCCGACATGATGCAAAAATTTGCAAAACTTTCTGGACTTCCACGCAGATGGATTATCAAAGTTCCTGTTCTTACGCCTGGACTTTCTAGTCTCTGGATTGGCTTAGTAACACCAGTCCCAACAGCACTTGCTAGACCATTAGTTGGTTCTTTAATTAGTGAAGTAGTTGCCGATCCCGCTAAAAGCATAAATGGATTAATTCCCCCACCAAAAGAGGGTTTACTCTCTGTTGAAACTGCAATTACGTTAGCGCTATCAAAGATTTCAGATCACGGTGTTGAAACGCGATGGTCTGATGCAAGTATTCCAACTGCTCCATGGCAAAAAGCTCAAGGAGATCCTGAGTGGGCCGGTGAAACAATTCTGCGTGATCGCCGCGAAGTAGTTACTGATAAATCTGCTGAAGCAATTTGGAAACAGATTGAGGGAATTGGCGGTGAACATGGTTGGTTTGGCGCAGATTTCTTATGGTTCTTGCGAGGCTTGTTAGATCGTTTTGTGGGTGGTGTTGGACTTAGACGCGGACGAAGAGATCAAGATCTACTGCGTATTGGTGAGAGTTTAGATTTTTGGAGAGTTGAAGAATTAGAGCGGGGTCATCGTTTGAAACTTTATGCAGAGATGGTCTTGCCAGGAAAAGCATGGCTTGAATTTAGTGTTGAAGAAAAGGACGGAAAAACTTTAGTCACTCAAGAGGCAACATTTAGTCCACGAGGACTTGGTGGGCAGCTCTATTGGTATACAGTCGCGCCTTTCCACGTATTCGTTTTCCCAACTATGCTGCGTAATTTGGTGAAACGGGCATAGCGCTAACAACTGCAACAACATCAAGTAATGCAAGTGCCATAACTGCAACAAATCGAAACTTCGTAGGCAACAAAAGTAATGAAAATCCGATTGCTCCGAGAATTAGCAAAAGTGTTTCTTTGGTAACAAAAAATAGTTGAAGAGAAACTAATAAAAGAAGCAATCCGGAAAGCACAGTACTTTTCTGGGATCCAAGAATCTGTGGTAAACCCATTATTCCCGCTGCTCTATCGCGCTCCATATCCTTGACGACATTTGCGAAATGTGCTGAAACACCTAAAGATGCGCCAGATACTAATAGCCAAAGTTGAGGAGCATCACCACGACTCAATGTAATTGAGGCAGGCAGAGCTGCAAATGAAATTGCATATGGCAAAAAGGAAAGCCGATTTGATTTGAAATAAAAGTTATATGCAACCCCTGAGCCAACTCCTAATAAGTGAACTAATCCACCAGTAATTCCCATTGGCCCGAAGAGGGAAAAAAGTGTGACGAAAACTAGTGCAACCCACGTAGCTCGCTTGACGGTAGTTGGAGAAAGTTTTCCATCAACCATTGGTTTATTTGTTCGACCCTCTTTTTGATCTAAAGGTAAATCCACTAAATCATTAGTCCAACCCACAACTAATTGACCACAAAAGACCGTAATGGCAATTACATATGAAGGCCCTTCCCACCAGAAGCGCAGCGCAAGGAGAAAACTAACAAAAGTGACCAAAAGAGTTGGCCCTAGGTGAGATGTGCGCAGTAATCGCATATGAGAAGTCTGCCATTACGTGGCAGACTGCGCCACATGCATGAGTTCACCAAAGATGTCGAAGAGTTAGCGCAAGAAATTCTTGCCTACAGTCTTGAGCGATTAAAGAGCGACCCACCACTCGATGGACCACGCACCGCACAGGAACTATTTGATGAAGTTGGAAACACAATTACACCAGCAGGTTTAGGTGGCAAAGATGCACTCAAAGTATTTACTGACGTTCTTGCTAAAGCCTGTATCTCAACAGATCATCCGCGCAACCTTGCATTTATTCCATCTGCTCCAAGTGAATATGCAAACCTCTTCGATTTAGTAGTTGGTGCAAGCGCGCTCTATGGCGGCTCATGGCAAGAAGGGGCAGGCGCTGTCTTTGCAGAAAACCAAGCTCTGCGTTGGTTATCAGATCTGGCTGGATTACCACAAAGTGCCGGTGGTGTATTTGTTCAAGGCGGAACTATTGGAAATCTCTCAGCACTTGTGGTTGCACGTGCACAAGCACGCAAAAAATTTCCTGACACAACACGTTTTGCAATCGCATGTAGTGCAGAGGCTCATTCATCCATTGCATCTGCCGCCCAAGTGATGGATGTTGAAATTATCAAAGTAACCCCAGATGAAAAGGGACGTATGCAGGGCAGCGAGGTTGGTAAAGCAGTCGATGAATATCACCGCTCATCTCATGCTCGAGTATTTGCAGTAGTTGCTACCTCTGGCACAACTAATTTGGGAATTATTGATAATTTGAAATCAATTGCTGAGGTAGCGCATTCACGCGATATTTGGTTCCATGTAGATGGTGCTTACGGTTTAGCTGCGCTTTGTGCACCTTCTGTGCGCCCACTTTTCGATGGTGTTGAAGAAGCGGACTCATTTATTGTTGATCCGCACAAGTGGTTATTTGCTCCTTATGATGCCTGTGCACTTGTGTATCGAAATCCAGAACTTGCGCGTGAAGCTCATACACAACATGCTTCATATTTGGAAACACTTCATGATGATTCATGGAGTCCATCTGATTATGCAATTCAATTGACTCGTCGTGTCCGCGGATTACCTTTCTGGTTCTCACTCGCTGCATATGGCACTGATGCATATACAGAAGCAATGGAACAAACCTTAACGATTGCAAAGCAAGCAGCAGAATTAGTTCGTAAACATCCAAAACTAGAACTGCTTCGAGAACCAGAACTTTCAATTGTTGCTTTTACTCGCAAGGGTTGGAATAAAGATGATTATAAAAAATGGAGTGATTCTCTATTGGCTGACCAAATTGGTTTTATCCCACCTTCATCTCATCAAGGCCAACCAATTTTGCGTTTTGCGATAGTAAATCCGTGGACAAAAATCTCCGATATCGAAATGATTCTTGCCACACTTTAATTTTCTTCATCCCCCAATAAATCCCACACTTCTAATGCAAAATCCCTTACGATTTACCCATGTCAGCAGCAGAAGAGTCCGTAGTTCCAAGCGCCTTGAGCGATCTGGAGACAAAGATTCTAGATTTCGAAGCTAACTGGTGGCGCTTTGCAGGAGCTAAAGAGAGTGCAATCAAAGAACTTTTTGACCTAAGCGCTCCTCGTTATTACCAATTGCTCAATGACCTCATCGACCGCGACGACGCCCTTATGACCGCCCCAATGCTGGTCAAGCGCCTGCGTCGCCTCCGTGAGGCCCGTATGTCCGCCCGTAGCGCCCGCTAATTTTCAAAGGGGCAGCTCTGCCCTCACTCTCGTTTTGCACTCGGGGAATGACTCCCGTAGATTTGGCGTTAGCACTCTCGGGGTGTGAGTGATAAAACGCCCCGTTCAAGCACGATCAAACTCGAGGAGTAAAACTGATGGCAAAGCAGATTGCCTTTAACGAAGAAGCCCGTCGCGGATTAGAGCGCGGAATGAATGTACTGGCCGATGCGGTCAAGGTAACCCTTGGACCTCGTGGTCGCAACGTTGTATTGGAAAAAAAGTGGGGCGCCCCAACAATTACAAATGATGGTGTCTCTATTGCAAAGGACATTGAACTCGATGATCCATGGGAAAAGATTGGCGCAGAGCTTGTAAAAGAAGTTGCTAAGAAGACAGATGATGTCGCTGGCGATGGAACAACAACTGCAACAGTCTTGGCACAGGCACTCGTTCGCGAAGGTCTTCGCAACGTTGCTGCTGGCTCAAACCCAATGGCACTCAAGCGCGGAATTGAGAAGGCAGTTGCAGCAATTGTTACTGAACTTAGCGCAATGGCTAAGAGCGTTGATTCAAAAGAACAGATTGCAGCAACAGCATCTATCTCTGCAGCAGATGCAACTATCGGCGAGATGATCGCTGAAGCAATGGACAAGGTTGGAAAAGAAGGCGTTATCACAGTTGAAGAGTCAAATACTTTTGGTCTCGAACTCGAACTTACAGAAGGTATGCGATTCGACAAGGGATACATCAGTCCATATTTCGTAACTGATCAAGATCGTATGGAAGCAGTTCTAGAAGATGCTTACGTACTAATAGTTAATTCAAAGATTGCAAATATCAAGGACTTAGTACCTGTTCTTGAAAAAGTTATGCAATCAGGTAAGCCACTTGCAATCATCGCCGAAGATGTAGAAGGCGAAGCACTTGCAACATTGGTGGTAAATAAGATTCGCGGAACTTTCCGCTCAGCAGCAGTAAAGGCTCCAGGCTTTGGAGATCGTCGCAAGGCGATGTTGCAAGATATTGCAATCTTGACTGGTGCAACTGTTATCTCAGAAGAAGTTGGTCTCAAGTTAGATCAAGCAGGACTTGAACTTCTAGGTCGCGCTCGCAAGGTTGTTATCAGCAAGGAAGAGACAACTATTGTTGAAGGCGGCGGAGACGATGCTCAGATCAAGGGACGCGTTTCACAAATTCGTTCAGAGATCGAAAAAAGCGATTCAGATTACGATCGCGAGAAATTGCAAGAGCGTCTTGCAAAGCTTGCTGGAGGAGTTGCTGTTATCAAGGCTGGTGCTGCTACTGAGGTTGAACTCAAAGAGCGCAAGCACCGCATTGAAGATGCAGTTCGCAATGCAAAGGCTGCAGTTGAAGAAGGCATCGTTGCCGGTGGTGGCGTTGCACTAATTCAGGCAGCAAAGGTTGCATTTGCAAAGCTCAAGCTCGAAGGTGATGAAGCGACTGGTGCAAAGATTGTTGAAGCATCAGTTGACGCACCTCTCAAGCAGATCGCAGTCAATGCTGGTCTTGAAGGTGGAGTTGTTGTTGAAAAAGTACGTAACCTCGAAACAGGTTTCGGTCTCAATGCTGCAACTGGCGAATACGTTGACATGATCAAAGCTGGAATTATTGATCCTGCCAAGGTAACTCGTTCAGCACTTCAAAATGCTGCATCGATTGCTGCACTCTTTATTACAACAGAGGCAGTCATTGCCGATAAGCCAGAAAAGGCTGCAGCAGCACCTGCTGGTGGCGGCGGCGGAGATATGGATTTCTAATATAGAAATTCACGCTTAGAAGTTACGAAGGCCGTTCTCGATTAACGCGAGAGCGGCCTTCTGCTTTACCCTTATGCCATGGCCTTCAAGAAAAGTTCAAAGAGTACAAGCGCGCCTTTCGATGCAACTGATCTTGTTCGCGCTGCTCTCTTACTTGAAGCAGAAAAATCAGAACATGTTGGCGATTACATTTCAGTTGAATTCGATGATGAAGATCGCGTTGCAACTTATTTATTCGAAGCAAACTTGCCGGGATATAAAGGTTGGCGCTGGTGCGCAACTGTTGCAAAGGTTGATGAAGAGAGTGAAGCAACTATTTGCGATCTCGTAGTTCTTCCAGGACCAGACGCGCTCCTTGCACCAGACTGGATTCCATACATTGATCGCATACAAGCTGGTGATGTTGGAGTTGGCGACATTGTTCCAAGTTCACTTAGCGATACACGTTTAGTTGCAGGTGCACAGGCACTTCCAGCTGATGAAGAATTAGATACAGCGATGGCAATCGAATTAGGTTTTGGTCGCGCACGTGTTATGTCTATTGAAGGTCGCGATCAAGCAAGTAAGCGTTGGTATGAAGGAGATCGCGGACCTAAGGCACCTATTGCGCAATCTGCACCAAAACCTTGTCACTCATGCGGATTCTTTTTACAAATGGCTGGTTCATTGCGTTCATCATTTGGAGTTTGCGCTAATGCGATTTCACCAGAAGATGCTCGCGTAGTATCTGTTGACCATGGCTGCGGTGCGCATAGCGAGGCCACTCTCTAATTTTCTCCGCGTAAAAAGGGGTTACGGCAACCATGCGTTGTGAGATAAACTTGCCTCATGCCCGCACCCCTGCGGCCCACACGAATAATGAATTAGCTAGGAGCCCCCGCCATGCCTACAGGCCGCGTCAAATGGTTTAGCCTCGAAAAAGGTTTTGGATTTATTGCATCCGAAGAAGGCGAAGATGTTTATCTCGCTGCAAGTTCACTTCCTGCAGGTGTTTCAACAGTAAAGCCTGGAACAAAACTTGAGTTCGGTGTTGCTGATGGTCGTCGTGGACCACAAGCACTTTCAGTTGTCATCATTGATGCACCACCATCACTTGCAGAAAATAGTCGCGTGAATTCCGACGATCTTGCTGCAATGATTGAAGACACAATTAAGATTTTGGATAAAGTCGGAAACGGACTTCGTCATGGTCGCCATCCCAATGCTGTTGAAGCAGAGCGCTTAGGTCGCGTGCTTCGCGGAATTGCTGGTCAGCTAGAAGCCTAAATACCACTTCGTCGTGATCGACGAATTGTGTAACGGATTCCCACAGTGCCTAGCACGGCACCTGCAAAGCATGTCCAAATAACTTTTGACTCTGCGCCAAGCAAGATTGCAATAATCCCTGCAACAAGCCAACAGATCGTTCCGATTGCTACTAGGGTTACGACAGAACGTAGATTCGAAGTCGATGTGGTCATGAGAGAAGAGTAATGCGCCTTTCAGTAAATGAAGAGGGTAACTGGCGTTCTTTTCGTCATAGAAATTACCAAATTCTCTTTCCCGCAAATGCTGTTTCTAATATTGGTTCATGGGCCCAGCGCATTGCTCAAGATTGGCTTGTACTCGAACTTACGCATAGCGGTACGTATTTGGGTTTAGTGACAGCGTTGCAATTTGCTCCAGTGCTTCTATTTAGTTTGCATGGTGGCGCACTTGCTGATCGTTTCAATAAGCGAAGAGTTCTCATTGCCACAAATATTGCAGGTGGTCTTTCCTCTGCCGTACTTGGAATTTTAGTAATGGCAGGTGTTGTCGCACTGTGGCATGTTTTTCTTTTAGCATTTGCTTTAGGAGTATCAACAGCAATTGATGGTCCAGTTCGACAAAGTTTTACAAATGAAGTTGTTGGTCCCGACGATTTACCAAATGCAGTGAGTCTCAACTCAGCAAACTTCAATGCTGGGCGCCTCATTGGCCCCGCAGTATCAGGCTTCTTGATTGCAGCTTTTGGAACCGGTCCATCTTTCTTATTCAATGCCTTTTCTTATCTTTTCGTCATTCTTGCGCTCACTCAACTCAATGAAAAAGCATTCTTTACAACTGAAAAAAGTACTTCGATGACTAACGTGCGTGAAGGTATTGCCTATGTTCGTGCACGCCCAGATCTATATGTCGTAATGGCGATGGTCTTTTTCATTGCAACATTTGGTTTGAATTTTCAAATTTTCAATGCACTGATGGCAACGAAAGTATTTGGCAAAGGTCCCGCTTCCTACGGGCTTCTTGGAACTTTTATTGCCATTGGTTCCCTTAGTGGGGCACTAATTTCGGCACGATTAGAAGGATTTAGAAAAACACTATTTGTCGTGCGTGCAGGAATCGTTTTCTCGATTGTGGTCATAATTCTCTCTCTTATGCCGACCTATCTTGCATATGCATTCTGGCTACCAGTATGCGGTCTTGCTGCATTGACCACACTCATTACCGCTAATTCAATTGTGCAGGTAAATACAGATCCTGCAATACGAGGACGAGTTATGGGTTTCTACCTTTTGATTTTTATGGGGGGCACCCCTTTTGGATCACCACTTATCGGAGTGATGGCTGAAATAATTGGGACTCGTGAAACAATTGCAGCGTGTGGGGCTATTGCACTTTCCGCTTCAACAGTTATTTACTTGAAATTTAGAAACAGAATTGGTTTACCGCAGGATATAAGTATTGATGCAGTATTAAAGACCACTGATAGCAATAAGAATAACCAATCCGATAAGGGTAATTAGAGTAACTAAACGTCTTGTTTTATAACTCATGCTCGCAGGCTATCAATCTTTGATGGAATCAATAAGGTAATAACGAGAGAAATAAGAATAAGTACGGGCACCATCATGTAAGCGCGAGAAATTCCAAGGTGATCACCTAGAACACCCAACATAAATGGTGCAAGGCCTATGGCAAGGCCGGCAGCAATTGAGCTTCTTGCAATTGCTAAATCTGGTTTGTTATTACTCAATGTAATGAGTCGAACTGATGAAAGACTAAATTGAGTTGAAATCCCCAGGCCAACGCCAAAGAGTGCAACAAGTGAGCCAACCAAGTTATGAGAAAACCAGAAAATCATAAAACTAATGAGTTGAAGTGCGATTGCGGTAGCTAGTTGGTGATCAACCTTAAGTTTTTTGAGAACTATTCCTCCATACCAGCGCCCAATTGCCATTCCAGAACCAACAGCGACAATACATATTGTTGAGATTGCAGCAGTTGATCCCACACGTTCACGTAATAGCGCTGCAGACCAGAATGTAACTGTGAATTCACTTGAGATACTGCAGAAGAATCCAAAGACTGCGATCCAGTAGTGGCGTGGAAGTTTGCCGCGTTGTGGCCCATCCTCGTGGGGAACATGTATTTCTGCGTTTTTATCGCGAGATACAAAATAAGTTATAAGTGCAATTGGTAGCGGAAGAAGTAGCCCCCAGCGCCAACTAATAGTTGTACCAGCGAGAATTCCAATGATGAGGGTTCCGACAACATAACCAGCAGAACCAATTGCATTTGTCTGAGGAATTGCAAGGGCGGCTGCACTCTTATAGTGCTGAGCAAGTATTGTCACAATATTGCTAATAATCGTTGATGTACCAAAGCCAGTTAGAAATGTTGCAAATAATGTAAATCCGATTCCTGGGCCAAGTACGAACATAAGTACACCGGCAGAGAAAATACACACACCAATCCAGGAAGCCTTGATACGTCCGTATTTATGGACCATATGTGGGACTGTGAATCCGGCAAAGATTGCAGCAATTCCCATTGCAGTTCCGTGTAAGCCTGCAACGGTAAGTGATGTTCCTTGATCTGAGCGAAGTAGTGGTTGGGCAGGACTAAATCCACCTAAGTAATAGTTGATAACAATGGATTGCGCCGCGATAGTCCAAAAAACCCTATCGCGCTTGAACGTAAGTGGCATGAACTATTTAGAGCGCTGCAACAACGTAATCAATTGAAGCCGTAAGTGCATCAATATCACTTGGCTCAACTGCAGGGAACATACCGATGCGAAGCTGATTTTTTCCCAGTTTGCGGTATGGCTCTGTATCTACAATTCCATTTGCACGTAGTGCAGCAGCAACTTTTGTTGCATCAATTGCATCATCAAAGTTGATTGTTCCAACTACATTTGAACGCATGGCTGGATCAGTTACAAATGGTGTTGTGTATGAAGTTTTTTCGGCCCATGTATATAGCTTTGATGCAGATTGAGCGCTACGTCCAGCGGCAAATGAAAGTCCGCCGTTGCTATTCATCCATTCAATTTGCTCTGCAAGTAAAATGATTGTGGCAAGTGCCGGAGTGTTATAAGTCTGATCAAGTCGTGAATTTTCAATGGCAATTCCAAGATCAAAAAATGCTGGAACCCAACGCTTATCAGCCTTGATCTTTTCAGCGCGAGCAATAGCGGCAGGGCTCATTACTGCAATCCAAAGTCCACCATCGGAAGCAAAAGATTTCTGTGGTGCGAAGTAGTAGGTATCGCATTGATTCATATCAACACTGAGTCCACCTGCGGCACTTGTTGCATCAACTAGAACAAGTGCGCCATCAGTACCTGCAGGGCGAAGAATTGGCATTGAAACACCAGTGCTTGTCTCATTATGAGTAAGTGCGTAAGTATCGATTCCTGCTTCAGCAACTGCGACAGGATGTGTACCCGGCTCAGATTTGATAACTGATGGATCACCTAGGAATGGAGCTTCTGCAGCGGCGGAAGCAAACTTAGAAGAAAATTCACCAAAAACTAAATGTTGTGAACGCTTTTCAATCAAACCAAATGTTGCAATATCCCAAAATGCAGTTG
>Ga0194060_10001599_pt1 | contig 16198 bp, 13 predicted proteins | sample SepL225m_MetaG_FD_163427 | JGI IMG/M metagenome (GOLD analysis project Ga0194060, IMG submission 163427) | Anoxic zone freshwater microbial communities from boreal shield lake in IISD Experimental Lakes Area, Ontario, Canada - Sep2016-L222-5m | ecosystem: Environmental > Aquatic > Freshwater >...
GTTCCTTCTTCGGCGCAGCCTTCATCACCTTTCTGCCGATTTTCCTCAACACCTTCGCCGAACCGTTTGCGCAGGCGATCGGGCTGCAGTTGCCCGCGGGAATGGTGTCGAACCTGGAACTCATCATATTCGGCGCCCTGATCATTTTTTTCCTGATCGTCGAGCCGCTGGGCCTGGCCAGGATGTGGCAGATTGCAAAGGAGAAGATGCGCCTGTGGCCGTTCCCGCACTAGGTTGGAGAGTTTGCGCAGAACCCAAAGGCGTATATTGAGCAGCGCTCGATTATTTATGTGCGTGTCCCCGGTCAGCCGGAGCACGTTGAAGTGCATGCGGGCAGTCATTAACTTGAGGAGGCATTGATCATGATCGAAAATATCCTGACGAAGGCGGCTCGACCGCTGGGCGTGGCGGCTGCGGCCGCAGTGCTTGCGCTGGCAGCCGGCACGGCACAGGCGCAGGCGAAAGAGCAGTTCGTGCCGGTCAATCTGTACTGGGTCGGGCCGTATGCGCCAGGCGGCTCGGGGGTTTCGGCCGGCTGGATCGACTACATGACGCTCATCAACGAGCGCGACGGCGGCATCAACGGCGTCAAACTCACTTGGGAGAAGTGCGAAACCGAATACAACAACGCCCGTGGCGTCGAATGCTATGAGCGCAGCAAGAACAAGGGCTCCGGCGCGGCGATGATGCACTTCCTGTCGACGGGAATCACCTATTCCACCATCGAAAAGGGCACCGCGGACAAGATTCCCATCGTCTCCATCGGCTACGGCCGCACCGACGCCGCCGACGGCCGCGTCTTCCCCTACGTGTTCCCGCTGGTCACCACCTACTGGAGCCAGAATACCGCCAAGATCAAGTTCATCGGCATGAAAGAAGGCGGCATGGACAAGCTGAAGGGCAAGAAGATCGTGAACATCTACCACGACTCGGCCTACGGCAAGGAAACCATCCCGGTGCTTGATGCGCAAGCGAAGAAATACGGCTTCAACGTCACCCATATCGCCGTACCGCATCCGGGCAACGAGCAGCAGGCGCAATGGCTGCAGGTGCGCCAGATCAAGCCCGACTGGGTGATCCTGCGCGGCTGGGGCGTGATGAACCCGGTGGCGCTGAAGGCGGCGGCCAAGATCGGCTTCCCGCGCGAGAAAATCGTGGGTGTGTGGTGGGCAGGTGCGGAAGAGGATGTGATTCCGGCGGGCGATGCGGCAAAGGGATTCATTGCCGCGGCATTCAACGTTTCCGGCACCAACTATCCGGTAGTGCAGGAGATTCAGAAGCGCATCTACGCCAAAGGCAAGGGAGAGATGGATGACAAGACGCGCATCGGTTCGATCTACTACAACCGCGGCGTCGTGCACGGCCTGATCACGGTGGAGGCGATCCGCAAGGCGCAGGACAAATACGGAAAGAAGCCGCTCAATGGCGAGCAGGTGCGCTGGGGGCTGGAAAACCTGAACCTCACCGATGCGCGGCTGAAGGAACTGGGCGCGACCGGTTTCATGCAATCGCTGAAGGTATCTTGTGCAGACCACGAAGGCGGCGGCGCGGTGAAATTCATGCAGTGGGACGGCAAGGCATGGAAGGTGATCACCGACTGGATTCCATCGGACCAGTCGATCGTGCGTCCGATGATCGAGGAGTCCGCGGGCAAATACGCCAAGGAAAAAGGCATCACCTTGCGCGACTGCGCGAAGGAGGGCTGATTCCCGCAGCGGGTGTGAGCATCGCCCATGGTCGATGCTCACACCCGCACGGCGAGAGCCTTGACCAAACCGCCTCGGTGAGGCGGCTTGTGCGCAGGCCTTTTCCGGAAACTGAACCCGAGAACTGAACGTTATGAACCAACACGCCGTTGTCCCGCAAGCCGGAGCCGAGACCAAGTCTTACCTGTCGGTCAACAACGTCGAAGTCATTTACGACCACGTCATTCTGGTGCTGAAGGGCGTGTCCCTTACCGTGGACCGCGGCCGCATCGTGGCGCTGCTGGGCGCCAACGGCGCCGGCAAGACCACCACGCTGAAGGCGATTTCCAATCTGCTGCGCGCCGAGCGCGGCGACGTCACCAAGGGCAGCATCGAATTCGACGGGCAGCGCATCGACCGGCTGACGCCGGCGGAACTGGTGCGCCGCGGCGTGTGCCAGGTGATGGAGGGGCGGCATTGTTTTCAGCATCTCACCGTTGAGGAGAACCTGCTCACCGGCGCGTTCAGCCGCAAGGTGGGGCGCGCCGAACTCAAGGCCGACCTGGAAAAGGTCTACGATTACTTTCCGCGGCTGAAGCAGCGTCGCAGCAGCCAGGCAGGGTACACCTCCGGCGGCGAGCAGCAGATGACGGCTGTGGGCCGCGCACTGATGGCGCAGCCGAAAATGATACTGCTGGACGAACCGTCGATGGGGCTTGCGCCGCAGATCGTCGAGGAAATTTTCGAGATCGTGAAGAGCCTGAACCAGAAGGAAGGCGTGAGTTTCCTGCTCGCCGAGCAGAACACGATGGTGGCGCTGCGCTACGCCGATTACGGCTACATCCTGGAGAACGGCCGCGTGGTGATGGACGGACTCGCCTCCGACCTTGCCACCAACGAGGACGTGAAGGAGTTCTACCTCGGGCTGTCGACCACCGGCCGCAAGAGCTTTCGCGATGCAAAACACTACCGCAGACGCAAGCGCTGGCTGGCCTAGCGTCGATTCAGGATCAAGGCGGTTTGCCGTGGAAGACGGTGAGCTGCGCCATGACCATCGCCCGGAGATCAAGCTGCGACGCGGCTTTTCAGGCAATTGCTGTCTCCTGAACTATTGACCACTGAGTAACGGGTTTTTCCATGTCCGAACACTACGACTCCCTCGAAACCCGCGATCCGGCAGAGCGCGAAAAGGCGCTCCTGACTGCGCTGCCGGCCCAGATCGCACATGCGAAGAAGCATGCGCCCGGCTTTTCCCGCATCCTGGCCGATATCGATCCGCAATCCGTCACTTCGCGCGCTGCGCTGGCCAGGCTACCGGTCACGCGCAAGTCCGATCTGGCCGAGCTGCAGAAGCAGCAACCGCCGCTGGGCGGATTGAACGCGACCCCCTTGAACCAGCTGGCGAAAATCTTCGTGTCGCCGGGACCGGTGTACGAGCCGCAGGGCGCGTCCCCGAACTGGTGGCGCTCGGCACGCGCCTTGTTCGCCGCCGGCTTTCGTTCCGGCGATCTGGTCATCAACACCTTTGCCTATCATTTCACGCCCGCGGGTTCGATGATGGAGTCGGGCGCGCTCGCGCTCGGTTGCACCGTGGTCCCGACGGGTATCGGCCAGACCGAAATGCAGGTATCCACCATCGCCGATCTGCGCATCAGCGCGTTCATCGGCACGCCGTCTTTCCTCAAGTTGATCGCCGAGAAGGCGGACGAACTGAAAGCGGATTTCAGCAAGCTCAACAAAGCCATGGTCGGAGGCGAATATCTCCCGCCGGCGCTGCGCAAGTCCCTAGGCGAGCGCGGCATCCGGGTAATGCAGTCCTACGCCACCGCCGACCTCGGCCTCTTGGCCTACGAAACGGCGCTGCCGGATGGCACGGTCGCGGAGGGCATGGTCCTCGACGAAGACCTGGTGCTCGAGATCGTCCGCCCGGGCACCGGAGACCCGGTCGCGGCAGGCGAGGTAGGCGAAGTGGTGATCACCACGTTCAATCCGGACTACCCCCTGATCCGTTTCGGCACCGGAGATATGTCGGCGCTGCTGCCGGGCGCGAGTCCCTGCGGCCGCACCAATGCGCGCATCAAGGGCTGGATGGGGCGCGCCGACCAGACCACCAAGGTGCGCGGCATGTTCGTGACGCCGAAGCAGGTGGGCGAAATCCTGCGGCGGCACCCCGAGGTCGCCAGGGCGCGCCTGGTGGTTGCCGGAGCCACCGGCAACGACAGCATGACGCTGCGCTGCGAAGGGAAGGACCAGGACGAAGGGCTGAAACAGGCGCTCATCGCCTCGATCCGCGACGTGACCAAGCTGCGCGGCGACATCGAATTCGTTGCGGCGGGCAGCCTGCCCAACGACGGCAAGGTCATCGACGACACGCGCAAATACGATTAACGACTGACGATTGACGACTGACGCCGGCACGCGCCAATCTTTAGTCCGGGATCGAGATGAAATACAAAACACTGTTGTACCAAAAGCAGGGCCGCGTCGCCCGAATCACACTGAACCGCCCGCGCCGCCTGAACGCCATCAGCGCGGGCATGCCGCGCGAAATCCGGCTCGCGGTGGAGGAGGCGAATGCAGACGACGGCGTGCACGTGATCGTGTTGCAGGGAGCGGGCCGCGCCTTCTGCGCCGGCTACGACCTCAAGGATTTCGCCGAGAAAAAAGGCAAGAGTTCCTACACCCAGGACATGCCCTGGGACCCGATGGTCGATTACCGCGGGATGAAGGCCAACACCGACGATTTCTTCTCGCTCTGGCGCAGCTACAAGCCGACCATCTGCAAGGTCCATGGCTACGCGGTCGCGGGCGGCAGCGACATCGCCTTGTGCGCCGACATCGTCATCATGGCCGAGGACGCCAGGATCGGCTACATGCCGGCGCGCGTCTGGGGCTGCCCGACGACGGCCATGTGGGTGTTTCGCCTAGGCGCGGAGAAAGCCAAGCGCATGCTGCTGACCGGCGACACCATAGACGGCAGGACCGCGAAGGAATGGGGCCTGGTGCACGACGCCGTCCCCGCCGACAAACTGGATGCGGCGGTGGATGCGCTGGCCAAGCGCATGGCCGGGGTGCCGAAGAACCAGCTGATGATGCAAAAGCTGATGATAAACCAGGCCTATGAAAACATGGGCCTGGCGACGACGCAGATGTTCGCCACCATCTTCGACGGCATCACCCGGCATTCCCCCGAGGGCCTGTGGTTCAAGGACTACGCGGAGAAGCAGGGTTTCCACAAAGCGGTACAGTGGCGCGACAGCGGCAAACCGATACCGCGTGGAAGGAAGGGCGCGTAGCGCGTGCGGCGGCTTGGCATGGTCGCGTTCGCGCTGCTCGCGCTGCTGGCCTCGGCCGCGCACGCGCAGAACGCTTTGGGGGAAGAAGTCCCCTACATCCGCACGCCGCAGGCAGTGGTGGACAAAATGCTCGATCTGGCCGAGGTCGGCCCTGACGATTTTCTGATCGACCTCGGTTCCGGTGACGGGCGCATCGTCATCACCGCTGCGCTAAACCGCGGCGCGCGCGGCTTCGGCGTCGAGCTCGACCCGACCCTGGTCGAGGCGAGCAACGCGGCGGCGCTCAAGGCCGGCGTCGCCGGGCGCGCACAGTTCTTCGCGCGCGACCTGTTCGAGACCGACATTCGCGAGGCCTCGGTGCTCACCATGTACCTGCTGCCCGCAGTGAACCTGGAATTGCGGCCGCGCATCCTTTCGCAGTTGCGGCCCGGCACGCGCGTGGTCTCGCACGACTGGGACATGGGCGAGTGGCAGCCCGACGCCAAGGCGGTGCTGGAGGGATTGAAAAAACCGGTAATGCCGGTGCAGGCGAGCACCGTCTATCTCTGGATCGTGCCGGCAAAAGTGGCCGGCACATGGAAGATAGAACTGGAGGGAGCAAGCCCCTGGCCGATGGAGATCGAGTTCACCCAGCGCTTTCAGGAGATTTCGGGGGTGGCCAAGCGCATGCGCGGACGGACCTTTCTGCAAAGTGCCCATCTACGCGGGGCGGAAATCCGCTTTGCGGTCATCGACGACACCCGCCGTCCGTCGGTTCCCATGCAGTTCTTTGGCCGGGTGTACGGCGACACGATGGAAGGCAGCACCGGCTCCGGCCGGCGCTGGCGCGCCGAGCGCAAGTCGCGTTAGTCACAAAACCGTTAGATACGCAACGGGTATTGGTTGGAGATCAAGAAACGACGCGATTCTCGACACAATTGCTCTCTGTTCTATTGCCTGCTATTGGGCAAATACAATGGATTTGCTGGGGTCAAGTCCCCATCCACTGCCTCACCGGTGCAAACCCTTGACGCCGTTTCCCCGAGCAGGCGTTCCGAGTATCATCTTCCCCATGAGTCCAACGGTTTTTCGCGAAGGCGGCTTCCGTTTCTACTTCTTCTCGCGGGAAGAATCGAGATTGCATGTACACGTTCAGGGGCAGAGCGGCGAGGCCAAGTTCTGGCTTGAGCCTGCCGTCGAGCTTGCCCAATCTGCCGGTCTTTCTCAACGCGAAATAAACGAAGCACTTCGCTTGGTTCAGGAGCACGAACATGACATCCGCAGCGCGTGGCGTAAGCATTTCCCCGGTTGAGGTAACCAACATCTCTCAGCATGGCTTCTGGCTATTGCTGGAGGACGAAGAACTGTTTCTACCGTTCTCCGAATTTCCATGGTTTCGGGATGTCGCGGTTGGAAAAATTCTGAATGTCGAGCTTCCATCGGCGAACCATCTCTACTGGCCCGAACTGGACGTCGACTTAGCCGTTGAGTCCATTCGTCATCCGGAGCGGTTTCCGCTTGTCAGCAAGATCAGCGCCTAGCGTTTTGTTTCGAGGGTAAGCCCTCAGATATATGGCTGAGGGCTTCAACTGCCCACGACCATAGCGTCGAGTTGGCCGCGCACATCGCGACCTTGCGAGTCCTTCTCGAACGCCATCAAGAACATGCATTTCCCGGCACTGCGTTCGGCCCATAGTCGTCCAACCTGATCTTTTTCGATTTCGCCCGGCACATTGCGCAGGTGTTCGCCTTTGTACTCGACGATAAGAATGCGCCCGTCCGTGAGTTCGCAAATAAAGTCCGGGAAGAACCTTCCCCCCGACGTCGGCAACCAGAACGAACCGGCCACATCGCGCTCAAGATTGCGCACCCAGTGCTTCACCTTCGGATGGCTGTCGATCACGATGGCACACTTGAATTCCTCCGTGCCATCCTCAAGCTTCGCGACCACAGGATAGAAGTGTCGGTGCCAATCCCACTTGCCACGATAGCGGTCGGTAGCGGAAACCGCATAATTGCCAAGTACAAACGAGAAACTCCGCTCCGGAGCAACAGTGACGTTCCAACCGCCGTCCAGGACTAGCTGCTTGAACTTGCGGCCGGCCGCTGCAGTGCGTAAGTCTTCAATCTGCGCGTTGATGCGCTGCGCCAACTGAAAACGCGCCCGAGCGAGCGACGACAATGAAATGCGCTGCTCATGCAGGAGATGTACGACGATCACCTTGAGATAGGCGCGCAAATGGGATTGCACAATGTCCGGTTGGCGCACTTCGCGGTCAAGCCAGCGCACCAGATCGTCCTCGGTTACGCTCGTGTTCAGCGCGCCCAGTTCCAACTCCCCTGCGTCGGCCTGCCCGACTTTGACCTTCGCCCCTTCCAGATAAACCTCGAAGGCGTTGGCCTGCTCGACGATCTGAAAGCCCGGTAGCGAAACCTTGTCTGCGAGCAGGTCCAGTCCCGCTGCTTCCAGCACAGCCTGGCGTTCGACGAGTTCCAGCTCGCCCTGGCTGCGGTAACACAGCCAAGGAACCAGCCCGAAGGTCTCGCCACGCGAAGCCGGCGCCGATTGGGCGGCGACTATCGCGTTGTGCCGCTCGATCGCGCGCTGCGTTTCTTCCTTCTTCGCCTCACCGCGCTGCGCTGATGTAAGCCGTTCGGCCAGCGACTCGTTCACATGGCCGGTCACGATGACGCGCTTGCCCTTGTCGGTCGTCTCGATGCGTACGTTGTCCAGTGCTGGCAGTTCGATCTTGCCCGGCATCTCCAGCGTGAGTTGTGGTAACGCGGCTGCCCTGAACAGAGGGCCCTCATCCACACCGGGCAACGGCAACTGCGGCGCGATCATCGAGGCCACGTCGAGCGCCTCGAATCCCATCCCTTGGATCAACCGATCGGCTAGAGCGCTGGCCGCTTCGCCGAAGTGAGACTCGGAGACATGCGCATAAGCCTTGTTCAGCGCCGCGCTTGCGCGCCGCCGGGCATAGGGCATGCGCAGCACGCGTCCCAGCAACTGCTCGACCGCGGTGGCTGAGCGCACCGGCTGCACTGAACACAGGACATAGGCGAACGAGCAGTCCCAGCCTTCACGCAGTGCCTGCACAGTGATGACGAAGCGAATCGGGCAGCTCCCGGCCAGGAGATCGATGCCTTCCAACTCGCGCGTGTCCCCGGTCGCGACGGCGATCTGCTCGGTCGGGATATGCAGTTCCTCGATCAAATGCTTGCGCAGCGCCTCCGCGTTCGCGCGCTCGGTCGCGTTCTGCGCTTGGAACAGCACGATGGGCCGAATGTAGTCGGCCTCCTTTTGTGCTTCGGCCTCGAGCTTTCTCTGCGTCTGCACCGCGTCGAACACCGCCACTTCCCAACCCTGTGGATGCTCCATCAGCACAATGGGCAGCTTGACCATATTCTCGGCCTGCAGTTCCTGCGCCGAAACGTGATAGAGGACGTTCGTTTTCTTTGGGATCGGCGTCGCCGTGAGTTCCAGGATCACCGCCGGGGCCATGCGTTTCAGGGCCTCGAAGCTGCGCTCGGTCTTGGTGTTGTGCGCCTCATCGACAATCACTATCGGACGTTGCAGCGCGAGCCAGTTGGACAGCGAATATTTCGGTTTGCCGATGTAGCCCTTCAGCGGCGAATTCGCATCCGCCGCGTCCTCCGCGCTCACCAGCGCATCGGGAATGGCACTCAGCGTAGCAAGGCGCTGAGCCGGCAGCCCGCGAAAATGCGGCTCGAACGCCTCGTTAAACGCATACACATTGCGCAGGCCGGTTTCCTCGATGCGGAATGACTGGATGGTGGCCACCACGATCACCGCCTGACGGCCCCAGTCCTGCGGTGGTATGGCTGTAACGGCTTCGAGGTCGCACACCTGAAAGCGCTGGCCATAAGCCTGCTCCAGCGCCTCGCGATAGGGATGACCGGGCGATTGCAGCGCGCCGATCGTCTGGCTGCGTATGGTGTCGGAGGGCGTAAGCCATAGCGCCGCGGGTGCATCACTGTCCAGCCACTCCTTTGCCATTCGCGGAATCGCATGCGCGGCGAGCAGCGTCTTGCCGCCGCCGGTGGGAATGCGCAGACAGACGCAAGGCACCTCGCCGAAGGGCTCGCTGCGATAACCGTAGCCACTGTCCTCGAACGCCGCCTTGGCCCCGCGCATCCGCGCCGCGCGCAGGAAACCGGCCAGGGCTTCGAGCGCGTCGCGCTGGTAATTCTTGAGGATGTGCGTGGCCATGGCTACCTTGCCTTCACATCGTAGGGAATGTGCTTAAAGCTGATGCCGGTCGCATCCAGCCGCGCCGCGCCGAGCGTGCACCCTTCGCCATAGATCACCTTGGGCCCGTCGTGGGGCAAGATGTCACGGATGGCCTTGAGCACCGCGCCGGTAAGCACATTACCGCCTTCGGGCCGCTTATCGCCGAGGATACCGTTGTAGAGCAAGTAATAGGCCGCGCCTTCGTGTATACCGAGGCGAGGCGAATCGAATTCGCCAGTGGCCGGAACACCCGTCTCCTGCAGCCAGATGAATGCGGCCAGCGTGGCGAAACGCACTTTGGGATTGATCGCGCCCGACTCGTCGAAGATCGGTTTGCCTAGGCGCAAGAACTTGAAGCCGCCACCGCCTTGCCAGTCGACCGATTCTGAGATGCCGCCTCGTTCACCTTGGATAACTTTCTTTAGACGCGGCAGGCAATGCGTCGCTGCGTGCCCACCCATTTCGATGCCGATGTAACGTCGCCCCATCTTGTGTGCGACGGCAGCGGTAGTACCGGATCCTAGGAATGAATCCAATACTAGATCTCCTTCGCTCGAAGCGATTGAGATAATTCTTTCAATTAATGATTCTGGCTTTGGAGTGGAAAAGGGCTCCGCTTCTGGAAAGAGCGCGAGCATCTCCTTCTTTGAGTCTTGGTTGTTACCCGCAAACTTGTGGTCCCACCAAGTATCTGGCACAACGCCTTCTTGAACTTCAGATAGAAACACCTTCATGCGAGGAGGGCTGTTGCCATCAGAACTGAACCACAACCGGTTGTCTTGCCGCAACTGTTCAGTTCGTTCGGGTAGACCGTTCCAGTGCCTTCCTTGTGGTGCATCCACTTTTCGACCAGAAGGCAATTTAATCGGATATCTATAAGCCCTTCTACGCTCGGCGTCCTCACTTTGCACGGAATAGGCCACGCTCTGCCAAGGACCGCGTGAATCAGAATCTGGATTCTTGAAAGCCTTTAGCTGCGAGCTATCCCGTAACAGCAAATTTCTGGTCCACTTATCTAGTGATTTCGCGAATACGAGAATCGAATCATGACTGCCTGAAATCAGCGCCTTATTTTTCTTTGCAAAAACTTTTTGCCAAACAACAGTTGCAACAAAATTTCTCCTACCAAACACTTCATCCATCAGGACCTTCAAATAGTGCCCTTCGTTATCATCAATATTTGCCCATACAGACCCACTTTCGGAGAGCAATTCACGTAAGAGCATCAAGCGCGGCTGCATCATCGACAACCACTGGCTGTGCTCCAGATTGTCGTCGTAGTGCTCGAATGCCGATTTGGTGTTGTAGGGCGGGTCGATATAGATGCACTTCACACGCCCACGGTAGAAAGGCAGCAGCGCTTTCAGCGCTTCGAGGTTGTCGCCCTGGATCAACAAATTCTGCGCCCCCGGATCGCCATGGGTGCTGACCGGTTCGAGCATGCGGTAGGGCACCGCATCGGCGGCGCGCATCGCCTGCTCGCGGTTCAGCCAGTCCAGCGTCGGCATAAGTGTTACATCACAATCGAGAATTTGCGTTCGGGCATCGCAATTTGTTGGTCTTGTGGCTGCGCCAGACGGAGCCGGCTTGCCCGGGAATAGAAGCCGTTCGGCTAGCGCCGCTCCGGCATCCTACTTCTAGTTGTATTTATCATCAACTGATAGTTGATGCGCGGGATGCTACGGTCCCGTTATGGCCAACAGTCATGAACGCGAGGAATTCAGCAAGCGCCTGAAGCACGCGCTGGGCAAGGCGGGAAGGGGTACGCCCGGTGCGATCCGGCTGGCACAGGGTTTCAACGACCGTTATTCCGGGCGGGGCATCACGCACCAGGCGGCGCAGAAATGGCTGAGCGGAGAAGCCATTCCGACCCAGGACAAGCTGAGGACGTTGGCAGCCTGGCTGAATGTTTCGATGGCGTGGCTGCGCGATGGCGAGGGCAAGGAGACCGACGGCGTCGCGGCGCAGGACGCAAGCGCTATCGTCTACCGCATCAATGTTTCCGAGCAGGAGTTGCTGCGGCGTTACCGCAAGCTCAGCGACCGCCAGCAGCAGGCCGTGGCCGAGATCATCACGGCGCTTGCCTCCAAGGACAGCCGACGCTGACAGCCGCCGGGCGCAGGCATGCTTGACCTCGGTCCGGCCCACGGGATACATTGCTCCATATAATGGCGAGGGTGCTCACCTTCTCCATTCGCAAAATTCCACATAGTTCAAGGACACAGTTCATGAGCGACAAAAAAGTGCTGGTCGCAAACGCGCAGGGCTTCTGGGGCGACAGCATGCTCGGCCCGCTGCGCCTGGTCGACGAAGGGCCGATCGACTATCTGACTTTCGACTATCTGGCCGAGGTCACGATGAGCATCATGCAAAAGCAGAAGGCGCGCGATCCCGCTCTCGGCTATGCCACCGATTTCGTCAAGCTGGTTGGCCGGATCGCGCGCAAATGCAAGGACAGGAACATCAAGATCATCGCCAACGCGGGCGGGGTCAACCTTAAAGCCTGCCTGGCGGCGACGAAGAAGGTGATCGCCGACCAGAACATCGCCGGCGTCAGAATAGGCATCGTCGAGGGTGACGACATTCTCGGACGCCTGCCGGAGCTGATCGCTTCTGGCGAAAAATTTGCCAACCTCGATTCCGGCGAAAGCATCGAAAATGTGCGCGCTCGCCTGACCAGCGCCAACGTCTATATTGGCGCCAAATCGATCGCCGATGCGCTGGCGCAGGGGGCGGATATCGTGATCGTCGGCCGCTGCACCGACCCCACGCTCGCGGTCGCCCCGCTGGTGCACGAATTCGGCTGGTCCATGGAGGATTACGACAAGCTCGCCTCGGCCACAGTGATGGGCCATATCCTCGAGTGCGGTCCGCAATGCACCGGCGGCAACTACACCAACTGGCGCGAGGTCAAGGATCTGGCGCGCATCGGCTATCCGATCGGCGAGGCGAGCGCGGACGGCAGCTTCGTCGTCACCAAACACCAGGGCACCGGCGGACTGGTCAGCGTCCAGACCGTCACCTCGCAGCTGCTGTACGAACTGGGCGATCCGAAGAATTACCTCGGCCCGGATTGCATCGCCGATTTCACCACCATACAAATTTCGCAGGAGGGCCCGGATCGGGTGAAGATACAGGGCGTCAAGGGCCGCGCGCCGACCCCAACCTACAAAGTGTCGATGGCATACGAGAACGGCTACAAGATACTCGGCACGCTGTGCATCAGCGGCCCGGACGCAGTGGAAAAGGCGCACTGGATCGCCGAGGCGGTATTCGAGCGCATGGAAATGCACGGCGCGCCGATTCCGCCGCAGGCGCGCTTCCTCGAGTTGTTCGGCACCAACGTGCTGTACAAGGGCATCGCGCCCAAGCTCGAACAGCCGCACGAAATCATGATGCGCATCGGCGCCAAAGGGCCCGACCGGAAGAAGCTGGACCTGCTCGGTACCGAGATCGCGCCGTTCGTGACCGGCGGACCGCCCGGGGTGACCGGCCTCGCGGCCGGCCGTGCGCGCGCCAGCGAAATCGTCGGCTACTGGCCCGCCCTGATCGACAAGAACAAGGTCAAGACCAGCGTCACTGTCGAGGAGGTGTGAGATGGCGAAAGTAAAGCTGATGGATATCGCGATTGCGCGCTCCGGCGACAAAGGCGACAGCAGCAACGTCGGCGTGATGGCGAATACGCCGGAACTGTATGAATTCCTCAGGGAAAAGCTCACCCCCGATGTCGTCAAGGGCTTTTTCCGGGAAATCTGCAAAGGCGAGGTGGTGCGCTACGAGATTCCGAATCTGCGCGCGCTGAACTTCATCCTGCACGATTCGCTCGGCGGCGGCGGCACGGAAACGTTGATCACCGACGCGCAAGGCAAGGTGCACGGGCTCGCCATGCTGCACATGGAACTGGACGTGCCGGACAATTTGCTGCGCTGACGGCGCACACGGCCCCGCCCAACCGATGTAGGCTCCCGCTTCCTAGCCCAGCGGAAACAACCGGCCGTCGCGGCGCGCGAGCGCTTGCGCCCGCTCGAGGTCCTGCACCAGGTACTCGCGCAATTGCGCCTCCGGCAGGCGCAGAAAGCGCCGGTTGACCTCCGCGTAGATGGGCACGCCGGCGAGAAACGCCTCGAGTTCGTCCTCGGCGATGCTGCCCATGATCATCAGCGAGAAGGAGAGCATCACCTTGAGCGCGTGGCGCGCGAGCTTGGCCGGATCGCGCTCGTAGGCGTCGAGCCGCTGGAACGCGCCCGCGAGCGCGCGGCCGACATCGCCGAACGGCGCCCCGTGGCCGGGGATGACGCAATCGACCTCGAGCCGGGCAATCGTCTCCAGCGTCGAGCGCGCTGCCGCAAACCCCTCCTGGCCGAAGAGCTCGGGGAAGATGAGGCCGAAGCCGTTTTCCCACAGCGCATCGCCGGTGATCAGGATGCGCTCGCCGGGCGCGTAAAACATGAGCGCATTCGGGTCGTGCCCGGGCGCGGCGAGCGCCTGCCATTCGATGCCGCCAAGCAGAAGCGCGTCGCCCGCAGCCATGGTGTCGGAATAGCTGAAACGCTCCGCCGACTGGCCGGTGTAGGCGAGCATCATCGCGTCCTCGTCCCAGGCGGCGATGGCGGCGGCTTCGCCCTCCGGAACGCTGATGCGGCAGCCATGGGCACGCGCCAGGGCCGCGTTGCCGCCCATGTGGTCGGAATGGCAGTGGGTATTGATGAGCCGCAGCAGCGGTTTGCCGCGCAGCGCATGCGCGACCAGGGACAGGGTGAGCGCTGCGTGCGCAGCATAACCGCTGTCGATCAGCACCGCACCCGCGGCCTCGTGCAGGACGATATTGTTGCTCGAAAGCCAGCCGCGCTCCAGGACCTGGATTTGCGCCGGCAGCTTCACTGCGCGCGCTTTCTTGACGGCAACTGCACCAGCAGCGCGCGTTTCTGTGCCGAGCTCAAACCGGACCACGAAGCGATCTCTTCGAGCTTGCGCAGGCAGCCTTCGCACAGACCGCTGGCGGCGTCGATTTTGCAGACGTTGATGCAGGGCGATGCCACGTCCGCACCAGCTTCGTCCTGTTCTGCGCCGATTGCGCGCGCCGGCCTGGTTCCTGATTCAACGGGCAAAACGGCGGGGCAAGGATTGCCGGGCTTCTCCGGGTTCACCGCCTCGATCTCCGGCACGAGCGCGACTCAGGCGCCCGCGATCTCTAAGCCGAGCAGTTCGGCGCCGTCGGCGACCTGCTCTCCGACCTTGTAGTGGATTGCTTTCACCGTGCCCGTCGCCGGGGCGATGATGGTGTGCTCCATTTTCATCGCTTCGAGGATGATGAGCGGCATGCCCTTCGTGACTTTGGCGCCGACCGTGGTCAGCACCGCGATAATCTTGCCCGGCATCGGCGCCGCGAGGTTTCCGCCGCGGGCTTCGGTCTCGACCTCGTGCAACGCCGGATCGTGCAGTTCCAGCCGGTAGCGGGACCCGCGGAAGAACAGGTCCAGCGTCTGCCCCGACTGCACCACATTGGCGCGCAGCACCCGGTCTGCAAGTTTCGCGGTCAGGCTGCCGTCGGGTTGCCAGGCGCCGGTAAGGGATTGCCTGCCTCCGGGAAGCTCAAGTTCGAAGCGGCCGGGGCGGTAATGCGCCGTGACCGCCTGTTCGCGCTCTCCCTGCCGAAATACCAGAATGTGATGGTTGTCCTGGTTCAGGCGCCAGCCGTCGCAATTGCCCCAGGGCGAGGAGGGGTCGCCGGACGCTGCGGCGCGCTCCCCGGCGCGGCGCTCGATGGAGAGCAATTCGGCCAGAACCGCGAGCGCAAGCACCTCGTCACCCGCGACCGGCGGAGCGCTCATGAGCACGTCGCGGTTGCGCTCGATCAGGCCGGTATCCAGGTCCGCGCTGGCGAATGCCTCACAACCGACCAGCCGCGCCAGGAATTCTGTGTTGGTGGTGACGCCGACGACCTCGAACTGCTCCAGCGCCGCGCGCATGCGCGCCAGCGCCGCGGGCCGGTCCAGGTCCCAGACGATCAGCTTGGCGATCATCGGGTCGTAGTAAGGCGTGATCGCGTCGCCCGCGCGCACGCCGGTATCGATGCGTACGTGGCGCGACTCGGCCGGCGTGACGAGATGCGCGATGCGCCCGGTCGACGGCAGAAAATTCTTCGCCGGGTCCTCGGCATAGATCCGCGCTTCCAGCGCGTGGCCGCTGATGGCGAGTTCGTCCTGCGAACGCGGCAGCGGCTCGCCGCAGGCCACACGCAACTGCCATTCGACCAGATCCAGCCCGGTGATCATTTCGGTCACCGGGTGCTCGACCTGCAGCCGGGTGTTCATTTCCATGAAATAGAACGTGCCGGCGCTGTTGCGCTCGCCCGGCTCGGCGATGAACTCGACCGTGCCTGCTCCGACGTAGCCGATCGCCTTGGCCGCCGCGACTGCGGCCTCGCCCATGCTGTTGCGCCGCGCCTGGCTCATGCCGGGTGCGGGCGCCTCTTCCAGCACTTTCTGGTGGCGCCGTTGCACCGAGCAATCGCGCTCGAACAGGTACAGCGCGTCGCCCTGGGTGTCGGCGAACACCTGGATCTCGATGTGGCGCGGACGCGTCAGGTATTTTTCCAGCAGCACGCGCTCGTCGCCGAAGCTCGCCTTGGATTCGCGCTGGCACGATGCCAGCGCCGCGGCGAAATCGGCGGCCTTCTCGACGATGCGCATGCCTTTGCCGCCGCCGCCGGCGCTTGCCTTGATCAGTACCGGATAGCCGATCTTGTCAGCTTCCTTCTGCAGCAATGCCGGATCCTGCTCATCCCCATGATAACCGGGCACCAGCGGCACGCCGGCCTTGCCCATGATGTTTTTGGCCGCGCTCTTGCTGCCCATGGCGCGGATGGCCCCGGGCGGCGGTCCGATGAACACCAGTCCCGCCTTCCCGCATGCTTCGGCGAAGTCCGCATTCTCGGACAGAAAACCATAGCCGGGGTGCACCGCTTCGGCTCCGGATAGCCT
>Ga0194060_10001600_pt1 | contig 16191 bp, 10 predicted proteins | sample SepL225m_MetaG_FD_163427 | JGI IMG/M metagenome (GOLD analysis project Ga0194060, IMG submission 163427) | Anoxic zone freshwater microbial communities from boreal shield lake in IISD Experimental Lakes Area, Ontario, Canada - Sep2016-L222-5m | ecosystem: Environmental > Aquatic > Freshwater >...
GCCATGGCCGCGCAGCTAATCCCTAGGCCTGTCGCCTACCAGCCCAACACACCCGAACTGGGCGCAGTTGCCGCCCGGCTCATTCAGCAGGCTATTCGGGGGGCCACCCCCGGCGAGGTCCGATTGGAACCAACCATTAGTGGAGACGTCAGACCGCAGACTCCAGACATTAGACCGCAGACTTCGGAACCGAAGCCTATTGTTGAATCCCCTGCCGTGCCCAAGCCGGTGGTGGTCCCCATACCCGTTATTCCAATTTCCCGGCCCGTCGTTCCAACTCCGGATCCCTCTCCCCCTGGAGTAGCCGCTGTCCCCAGCGGCACCGTTACTGAACCAGCGCCACCCGTGCTGCCCACACAACCCGTCGAACCCGTCGCCACACCAGAATTGCAGGAAACGGTCACACCGACTCCACCGCTCGAACCGGTGGTCGTTCCCGAACCAGTGATCATTCCTGAGCCGGTGGTAATGCCAGACCCGGTAACCGAACCGGTGATAGAGGCCCCCCCTACGCCAATACCAGACCCGGTCGCGCCTCCTGAGCCAGTGATCGCCCCGGTTGCCGAACCTTTGCCGGAGCCAGCGCCAGTTCCCGAGCCAGTGGCCGAACCGCTGCCCGAGCCGGCGCCGGAAACACCAGTTGAGGTTGCTCCCCCGCCAGAACCAGTGCCAGAACCGCCCGTGGTGGAGCCGGAAGTCAACATAGTCCCGCCACCACCGGAACCCGTCGCGACTCCCCCAAGTCCCGTCGTTGAGCCACCGGCGCCGCCACCGGAAACTCCACCACTTCCACCGCCAATGGCGTCCGAACCGGTAGTTGTGGAACCTGATCCTGTGGCAGAAGAGAGCCAACCGAGTGAACCTGAAGCGCCAAGCGACCCGGCTCAGAGTTCAGCGCCAAGCGAGCCCCAACCTTGAAAAAGTGCATCTAAAGCGCTTTAGATGGATTGTCTTCCTTCGCGATCTTAGCGGCCTTCTTGTTCAAACTCTTCTGCGAATAGATCTTACAGCACACCAGATTTGGTTGACACAAATGAATTGAATATGAATAGAATTCTTCAAACACTACGCGTTTATTACCAACACGTTACACGTTGCATATGCATAGAATATGAATAGATTCTGCTATCCGTGCGTTACTTAACCTGAGGACGGCGCTGATTTCCGGGCAAGCGGCTCGGAAGCCAGGAGGTTCGCAAGCAGGGTCTGTTCCGGCCCCCGAACCAGCGTGAGGTTGGCCTCACCTTCCACAATGCGCTGGGTCTCGAGTAGTTCAAACATGAGTTCGGACACCTCGTCATCGCGGCTGATCTCGGCCATGGCTTTTCCGACAATATCCGGCCGTACGGCCGCCGCCTTGCCGAACTCAACTGCCGCCTGGCGCTCCGCCGTGCTGGTAATGATACTCACCTGGTTCACCCCGTCCTGCTTGATCGCCGCAGTGACCTGACGCAGACGGTTCACCACCTTGCTCTCGATCTGCCGGATCATCTCGGGATCACGGAAATGCACCTTGCGGATATAGATGGAGCCGAGTTGATATCCCCACTCGTTCGACTTGGGCGTAACCTCCTCGCGTACCGTCCGACTCATGGCATGGCGGTCAACCAGCATCTTCGCCAGCGGCAGATTGCTCAAACACCGGACCGTGGAATTGCTGACATTGGCCGCCAGCGATCCGCGCGGATCGATATTCTTGAACAAATAAGCAACCGGGTCGCTAATGAACATCTCGTACCAGATCCCGATACCCATGGGTGCCCCCTCTTCAGAGTTCACCGGCTGACTGCGCAGATACTCCTGATCCAACCGCATATCCGTAATCTGGCACCGTCCCAACCACTGGACAAAAAGGGCCTTCCACCCCAGACGCGGCAACAGGAAATTGAGTCCCGGCTCGTCCAAAATACCGATGACTTTGCCGAAGAGCACATACACGTGACATGTGCGCTCGTTCACAATCGCATAGACGCCGAGGACGCGGATCACCGCAAGCAAAACCGGCAAACCAATTAGAATGGCGAAAAAGGATACCACCGCCGTTATCAGAGTGAGTTCGATGTTCATGCCCGTACCCCCGTGATAATCCGGTTAGCCTGGGAGAATAACGCCAGTTTGGCATTCCTGACATAGGCACCCATCGATGCCGTTCCGCCGCCACGCTTGAGTTCCGCAAGTTGAGCGGCAAGACGGCGCAAGGGTTCAACCTCCGCCTCGGCCTTCAAGGTTTCAATCTCGACGGCACGGCGGGATTCGACAATCCGCTGGTCTGCCGCAGCAGTTGCCAGACTGATATCCGAGGAGACCTGGTTATGCGCCGTATTGATCGCCGCCAGTGCCGACTCAACCTCCTGTGGCGGATCGATTCCGGTAATGAGCGACGCATCCAAAAGAATTCCGTAACGGGCTTGCGAGCACTCGCATTCATGATCCATATGCTCATTCAAATCGCGGAGGTTCTTGCGGAGGTCATTGATGGAGATGCCCTCAACGGAAACCGCCTCGGCAATCGCATCCGCCTCCTTCTTGCCCGGTGCCTCGAATGTGGCGATCCGTTCCCGTAACACGGAAACAAAATACCCCATGACATGCGCAATCGGATTCGCCACTCCAAAAAGGTACGCATAAAGATTCCGCTCAGATACCTGATACCGGATCTGGCCCGACAACCCTGTATTCAGTTGGTCCTTGGTCACGGCTTCCAGCACGGTTCCATGCTGGTTAGCCTGGGGTGCTTGCGGATCAAAGGCCATATTGGCAGTCTCGGTGGCCACAGAGACCTTATGGATCTTTTCCCAAGGCCACTTGAAGTATGGCCCTCCGGGCATAATCACCCGGACTTGCGGAAAGCTATACCGGTCTTTCTCGTCGTCCCGCAGCGACTCGGCAATGGGGTCATCCAAAGTCGTCAAGGTCCCAACCCGCTGGGCGCGCCCGAAAACTGTTTTCACAGCCCGCTGGTTCTGATCCACCGTGTAAAACCCAAGCAGAACGCAGCGTACGATGATCCACGCCAAGACCCCAAGCCCGACTCCAATAACAATTTCCATAGCGGCCTCCTGTGCTTCAGTTCACCCAATAAACACTCAAGAATGCCAGCAAGCATAGACCGAACAGTGACTGTGTCAAGCACGCGACCGGACCGTTACCGCCCACCTCGGGATCACGCCTCCATTTTCGACAATTCATAAAGACACTCTTGAATGATTCAGATATCAGGGATGAGACCGCGCATCAGGGTAATGACCTCAGGCAGGTCTTTTTCGGGCGACTGGATCGTGGCCTCAATCGAGACTCGTCCGTTGTACCCAGCCCTTGTCAGCGCGTTAAAGAACGAAACAAAGTCACAGGGTTCGGCACCGGGCGCGAGACGGTTCGCAACCGTCGCGATGTGCACATGCGCGAAAAGATCACCATTGGCGACGATATCCTCGCAGGAATCATTGTCACGCAGTAGGTGATAGGCGTCCACCAGCAAACGCAATCCCGGATGGGCGACTTCCCGCACCAGTGCGGCGCACTCCCTGACCGTGGTCAGCACATTGCACTCCATGGTGTTCAAAGGCTCGACAACAACCGTGACACCATGACGCCGGGCAACTGGCGCGACCATGGAGCCGAACCAGACAAGTTGATCATGGGCGGCTTCGGCACTGAACCCTTCGGGGATACGGCGGGCACCGCCCGATCCAAACACAATGGTCTCGACTCCAGCCAACTCGGCCCGCTCAAACGCGGTGGCAACATACTTCCGGAGTTCGGAACGGTCGACATCCGGCCCGGTAATCTTGAGATCCGCGGGCACGAAGCAGTTCACGACTGGAAATGGCAATTTGGCCCCACGCACCGCCTCGAGTGCCGCCAGAAACGCACTCTGCGGCTCCCTTGGCTTCAACAAGGCGCCAACCGACCACTCCGCAAAGTCGAAACCCGCCTTCGCCGCACACTCCGTCATCGCCGGATCACAACACACCCCGAATTGCATACATTCTCCTGATTAATGTTCCGCCGCATTCCGGCACTTCACCCCGTCACGTGTCAAAAGGATAGTGCGCGTACCCCGACCAATCAAGATCAAGAAGCAACACAGTCGCCCTTCTTCTTGAATCCCGTCTGGATTGGCGTATATTCTACCGTCTTTATTGCGGGAGTCTGACGATCATGAACGAAAAATATCCTTTCGAGACGATTGAGCCCAAGTGGCAGAAGTACTGGGCCGACCAGGGTGTGTTCAAAGTGGACACCTCGATCCACGAAAAGAAGTATTATTGCCTGACCATGTTCCCCTACCCCTCGGGAACCATGCATGTCGGTCACGGGCGCAATTACATCATCGGCGACGCCGTAACCCGCTATAAGATGGCGCGGGGTTTCCGCGTGCTCTCCCCCATGGGCTGGGATGCCTTCGGCCTGCCCGCCGAGAATGCCGCGAAGCAGCGGGGCGTCCACCCCAAGGAATGGACCTACTCGAACATCAAACAGATGAAACGCCAACTCCAGTCCTGGGGTATCGCCTATGACTGGGACCGTGAACTGGCCACCTGCCACCCGGACTACTACAAATGGACGCAGTGGGTCTTCCTCCAACTCCACAAACGCGGTCTGGCCTTCCAGAAGAATGCCCCCGTCAACTGGTGCGATTACTGCACTACCCTCGCCAATGAGGAAGTGAACTCCGACGGCACCTGTGAACGGTGCGGACGCAAAGTGGTCAAGAAGGATCTGACCCAATGGTTCTTCAAGATCACCGAATATGCCGGCAAACTGCTCGACGACCTCAACCTTCTCGACAAATGGCCGGAGAAGGTGCGGGCCATGCAGGGCAACTGGATTGGCCGTTCCACCGGCGCCCGCGTCGAATTCACCATCGCCGAGACCGGCGCCCCCTGCCCGGTCTTCACCACACGGCCTGACACCATCTACGGGGTCACCTTCATGGCCCTTGCGCCGGAACATCCCCTGATTGAAACCCTGCTGAAAAACAATCCGCGCGCCACGGAGATCAAGTCCTTCGTGGAGAAACAGAAGATGGTTTCGGCGGCCGAACGTACCGACGAGGCCACGAAGAAGGAAGGCGTATTCACCGGCTTTCACGTGCGCAACCCCTACAACGGCGAACAGTCGCCGCTCTGGATCACGAACTATGTGCTGATGGAATACGGCACCGGCGCCGTCATGGCCGTACCGGCCCATGATCAACGCGACTTCGACTTCGCCAAAGCCTACGGCCTTCCCGTCAAGGTGGTCATCCAGAACGCGGAGAACACGCTCGACGCCGCGACCATGACGGAAGCCTATGTCGAGGACGGCGCCATGACGGCCTCCGGCCCGTTTGACGGGCGCAATAACCGCGAGGCGATGACGGCCATCATCCAACTTGCCCAAGACAAGGGCTTCGGCGAGTTCACCACCCACTACCGCATCCGTGACTGGCTGATCAGCAGGCAGCGATACTGGGGTTCCCCGATTCCAATCATTCATTGCCCTGACTGCGGCGCCGTGCCGGTTCCCGAGAAGGATCTCCCGGTGCTGCTACCGGATGACGTGGATTTCAAAACAGAGCGCGGCAACCCGCTATCCTTCCATGAGGGATTCATCAATACGGTCTGCCCGAAATGCGGCAAGCCCGCCAGACGTGAAACCGACACTCTGGCCCAGTGGCTTTGCTCCTGCTGGTACTATCTGCGCTATGTCAATCCGCGAGACAACACGGCGGCCTACAACAAGGCGGACGTGGACTACTGGCTACCGGTTGACCAGTACATCGGCGGCATCGAGCACGCCGTCCTGCACCTGCTCTACTCCCGCTTCATTCTCAAGGTTCTTCACGATGCCGGAACATGCTCGTTCCGCGAGCCGTTCAATGCCCTCTTTACCCAGGGTATGATCTGCAAACGCAGTGAAAAGGACGGTCAACTCTACAAGATGTCGAAGTCCAAGGGCAACGTTGTCTCGCCCGATGAACTGATCCGCGAGTATGGCGCCGACACGGTTCGGCTCTATACGCTCTTCATCGGCCCGCCTGAAAAAGATGCTGAGTGGAACGATGCCGCCGTGGAAGGATCCTGCCGCTTTCTCCGCCGGATCTGGCGCCGGGTTTATGAAACCCGGGATCTGCTTCTTGCGGCCAGGGGATTGACGCCGGATCTGGCGAAAATGGCGACACCGGAACGGAATCTCTACAGGAAACTGCACGAGAGTATTGCCAAAATAACCCATGACCTGGAGGGCGCCTTCCAGTTCAATACGGCCATCGCCCAAATCATGGAACTGACGAACACCCTTGAACTCCTCAAGGTCGAGGCGAACAGCAGTGACCCATGCAAGGCCGTTTACCGGGAAACCATCGAATCGCTGGTCATCCTCATTTCACCGTTCGCCCCGCATATCGCCGAGGAACTCTGGGGAGAACTGGGGCATCCGCCCAGCATCCTCACCGCGCCCTGGCCGAAGGTGAACGAAAAGGCCCTGGCCCGGGACGAGGTTGAGATCGTCATCCAACTTAACGGCAAGATCAAGGGCCGCGAGGTGATCCCGACCCGTCTAACCCCCGCAGCCGTTGAAGCGCATGTCATGGCGCAGGATTCGGTGAAGGCGTTGCTGAACGGGCTAACCCTCCGCAAGGTGGTTGTGATCCCCGGAAAACTCGTCAATATCGTCGCCACCCCATGAAGCGCATGCGAAAAGGGTTTAGCGAGTTGACTCGGTCAATCTTCATGCTTACACAGGGCGAGAAACAGGCCCTGTGCCTCGTGCTGGTTCTGGCCCTTCTGGGTCTCGGAGTCAAGGCGTGGCATGCCGGCCGCCACCTGCCCTGATTGCGGGACGCGTCTAAAACCGGAATGAGACTCCCACGGAGATGACCGGATAATATTTGAACGCATTGGCGTCGTCCTGAATATCCGCAACTTCCTTGGCCAACGCATCATCCACAATGCCCTGGATGGCGGGATCGGAGGCTGTCGCACTGGCGCTGATCTTCGGGGAACCCTGGAACATCACGCCAAAATCGCAGGAGAAATGCCAACGTCCATCCGCGCCCACCGCATTGCCGTATCCAATACCGGCATAGGGCGCCAATTCGCTGAAGGTCACCGCCCCATTCAGGTCAGAGAGGGAATACTCCTGCCCGTCCAAGGCAACCTCCTTGGTCAGATCCGCCTTCAGTTTGAACTTGTTCTTATTGATTAATCCACCGCCGCTGATCCGGAATCCGCCGCCAAAGGGATGCAGATCAACCAGGGCGCCATAGGAAAGCCATTCCAGGTCGGTTGTGATCTTCCCCTCATCCCGGGTTGCGGAGGGACTCAGATTCATGGCATTCACGCCGACACGAAATCCAAGATAATCACTGGCGCCGATGGTGGCTTCCAATCCCCCGCCCAGGGAGCCGGCCTTAACCGTCACGCCGACCCCACCGGCGGAGCCTTCGTCCATCGCCTTTGGCTGACTGGCCGCCACGACGGCCTGTTTGTCGCTTGCGGCCATCGCCGCCATCGCGCTCACCACAACCACACCCGCAACCTGAAACCACTTTATCGTCCTATTCTTTTGCATTCTGGAAACCTCTCCCTTATGAAATGTTGGCGGGAACATAACAGGCCCAACCGAATGGCGCAAGCAGGACCCGATCCCCCGTCCCTGCGCTTGTGCAAGACGAGGGTTTCTGGCAAGATCTCAACATGAGGAAGGGAGCGCAGTTCCGATGAATCGACGCGTATGGATAGTCCTTTTGTTAATGGGGTTAGCCGGAGTGTCGTTTGCCGATTACCCTGTTGGTGCCATCTATACCAACGATTACACTGACGCCTATGGCCGTTACCAGTGGATTTACCTGCAGACGGAGTCGGGTTCAGTGCAGCACGGCGTGCAGACGCAGTGGCGGTTGGACGGTTCCCTGTACTGGACCGTGACCTTGAGTTACGGGATCCGGAACGGGAACGAAACATACTACTATGATAACAGCAGTCCCTCGTCGGAGGTAAGCTATTCCAACGGGGCGGTCAGCGGGTGGGTTCGTTACTACGACACCTCGGGCAACAAAACCTACGAGTCGCTCTTTGTTGACAATGTGCCGAACGGGCCGGTTCGGGCCTGGTGTTCCGCGTCTCAGTTGTCTATGGAAGGGTCGTATTCTGAGGGCCAGTACGACGGCCTCTGGCGGCAGTGGTACTGCTCGCCCTATCAACCGCAAAGTGAGATTTCCTACAGCCACGGTGTGTTGGATGGCGACTACAAGACCTGGTATGAAAACGGGCAGCTTCATGTGAGCGCCCGTTACAGCGGAAACATGCCGGAAGGCGAGTACATCGAGAATAATGAACAGGGTTATCCCACGCTGACCAAGACCTATCAGGGAGGAAGCGAGACGCGCCGTTCCGAGATGTATTACGACTTCACTGGCACGCTGATGCGTTTCCGATACGATTACGAGGACTCGGTGCTTGTCATGAACCGATCCTGGTATGGCACCGGGTCGGAGGAGTATGTCCTCCGGTACAAGGGAGGTTCGCTACATGGACTCTGCTCGGCGTGGTATCCGAACCACGTGCTCAAGGAGGAGTCCGAGTATGTCGAAGGTGCGCTTCTTCATCTGTTCCGGGCCAACGAAAACGGGCGTAAGAATGAAGAGCAGTTCTGGCATCTGACAGGGGAACTGGAATCGTGGACCCGCTGGCTGTACCACTGGCCGGACTATACCGTCATGGCGCGAGAGTACAACTCGGATGTCGACGACCTTTCCGATGGTCTGACCACGTACTGGTACACGAATGGTGTGATGATGACGCGCACCACCTACAAGCATGGGATGCGGGATGGACTGTCCGAGGAATGGTATGACAATGGCGTGAAACGGTTTTCAGGTCACTATCGCAACAACGTTCTGCACGGGCTGGCCCAGGAATGGCAAACCAATGGGGTTCCCCTTGATGAATACACCTTTCGTAATGGGTTGCTGCACGGCCCGGCCCGCACCTGGTACCCAAATGGAAAATTGGCGCAGGAACTGAATTATGTGAATCGCCTTCTCCATGGGCCCGCCACCGAGTACTCCCAGTGGGACTGGGAACATTATGTCAAACATTCTGTCTAGGCGTATGGCCATCTGCACGGTCCCTATAGTTTTGATTCGGTGACGGAGGAAGGCTATGCCCAGCATACAACCGGCCAGTACGGCAACGACAGGGTCTGTGGTTCATGGCATTGGTGGGGCCGGAAGGCCGTTTTCGGCGGTTACGAAGATTTCGACGAAAACTACGACTACGGCGTTTGCGAGCCGGTGGAGGTGCCGATTCCCGATCCCCCGGATCCGGGTGTGCAGAAACGGATCCGGGGTCGCGTTTATGATCAGTCATCGGGACGACCGCTGGAACTGTCCAGCGTGAACGGTGCCACGACCGATGGGTCTGGTTCTTATATGTTGACCCTGGGCGATGTTCAGGAGGTGACGTTATCTTGTTCCCGCAATGGCTACGTGCCGCGATCCATTCCCGTGAGTCTGGCCGGGGTCTCTGAAATAACGGTGAATGTGGCTATGAAGCGGGCGCCTGTAACCGTTAAGCCCTCCGTCTCCAGCGCCACATCGCGCCAGGGATCCGTGTTCATGTATGGCGTGTCGTGCCCGAATACCTACGATGTCGCCATCAACTGGAACGGGTTGACGCCCGGCCAGTTGCGTGTCATTAACAATGGTTCCGTGCAGTCCATGCCCGTGACCGGTAGCGCGGTGTCGGTGCCGATGGACATGGGTGGCGCTTTCCAGCCAACGCGGAGTCCGACGGGCAATACCCTGAAATTTGTGGCTGTCAGTGAGGACAACCTTGTATCCGACCCCCTGGTCCTGCATCCGATTGTCTGCCAGGTTCCCGGTTGGTCGTCGTCGCTTGGCGCCTTCATCTCAAAGCAGACCAATAACGTGTTTACCTACCAGTTGAGCGCCACATGGCCGCCGTCACCTGTTGAATTACAGGTCAACGAGCCGAATATGGGATCCGCGCTGTGGACGGTCTGGTCATTGTTCCCTCTGGTAGGAGGCCGTAACTTCGGGATTCCCCGCACCCAGTTCTTCCTCGATACGCAGGTGGACACGACCGGGGCGGGCAGTGTGGCGGCGGGAGGTCAGACCGGATTCGAAGCGGGTGGCTCTGAAATCAAAGTGAAAATCGGGGGTAAGGGTAACGTCCAGTTTGAACCGAATTTCGGAATTGCCTGGAAGGGCGCCGATGCGTTGCTCAGCGGTGAAGGGACGATCAAGAAACAGGTCGGTCCGATCAATCTGTGTCCGGCATTCGAGGGCGCGCTTCAGTTGCCCCTGGTGGGACGCCCATTGCGCTGGTTCAATCAGGTGGCGGTGATCGAGGGACGCATTTATGCGGGACTCGATCTGACCTTCCCTGTGATCAGTGACAAGTGGGGATTGGCCTTCAACAAGGCCAACGGTTCGGTTAAATGCGGTCTGGGCCTGGGGTTGACAGCCCAGGTTCCCGAGGTGAAGGCGGAGGTGTTTGGGGGCGGCGAGGTGATCAATTACTGGCAGGTTCCGCCCGGTCCCGGCGGACATTATCTCACCAAGGTTGATGCCAAACTCTATGGGAAGATGGTCTTCACGGTATGGGTCTATGAGAAGACGTTTGCCATCGACCATGTCTTTACTCATGAATGGACAGAAATCAGCGGACAGGCGGCCTTCTCGGCGCTGGAGGCCCCGTCCGTTTTAGAACCGCCCACCTTCCGCCCGGTCAGCCGGGATTTCCTGACTCGCGGTCCTTATAACCGTTACGTGGCGGCGCTATCCGGCATGCGAACTGCGGCGGCGCATGCCGGTGCGGTTGAGGGCACCCTCGTCAACAACGTGTATCCGCTCGCCGAACCCGTAATGGGAGGACGGGATCTGTCCCGTGTCATCGTTTACACCTCGTTCAATCCGGAACGGCCGACCCTTCAGGCAACCGATATCACCGTGATTCCAGCGGCTGGATCAGGCTATGGATCACCCGTGACCGTCACCAATGACACGCGCGCCGAGTTCGGCCCGGCGGTGGCGATCGACGTAACCGGCCAGGTCGTATGCGTGTGGCAGCGTGTGCGCGATACCGCCTTCGCCTCGACAAACCTGGAGGATATGGCGTCCCAGATTGACCTCGTCTCAGCGGCCTTCGACCCGGTTGCGAATACGTGGACGCCGCCCCAGCCGGTCACCGACAATACCTGGTTGGAACACAAGCCATTGCTCGCGGCCGCCCCGGACGGGCAGGTGATGCTGGTATGGTTCAGCAATACCAATAATCTGCTGATCGGCGACAGCACCGCTCCCGATGTGGCGCACGCGGCCTGGTGGAATCCGACCAACCGTGTTTTCGAGCGCGTGATGACCCTGCCACAGGCGCTGACCAATACGATGGCCCCCGCGTTGGCGTTTGACGGGCAGCACGCCACACTGGCCTATGTTCAGGCGGCGAACGATACGTTCGGCGCCTTGACGAATCAGGAACTGGCATGCCTGTCGTGGAATGGCGCCACCTGGTCGGGCGCGGTGGCCTTGACATCCAATGGGGTCGGTAACGTCAGTCCGCGGGTGTTGTATACAAGCCCGGATGCGCCGCTCTTCGTTTGGCGTTCGGGTTCCAATCTCGTGATGCGTTCCGGTTTGAATGGGCCAACCACCATTGCCCGGCCCGAAAGCGGTCATGCCGGGTTCCTGGACTTTGCCGTGATACCTGCGCCACTCGGCCGGGTGGTGTTGGTATGGCGTGACTGTGATACGCTCGGCGACGACCTCTTCTGTCGCACATGGGACGTAGCCACCGGTTCATGGAGTGAGGATTTGCGGCTCACAAAGGACGCGTATCGTGAACGTGACTTTACCGGCGTCGTGGATACAAATGGCGTACTGTCTCTGAGTTACCTGAAAACCGATCCGCTCTCCTTGAGTGTTTCCCTGTGCGCGCTGAGTTGCCCATTGGGTTACGATTTGTCCGTGCCCGCTGGCGGACTGACGCTGGATCCTCCTTTCCCCCGACCGGGTGACACCGTCACCGTACGGTGTGCGGTATGCAATACGGGTGACTGGCCCGTGACCAACGCCTCGGTTGCGTTTTACCGCGGGACGACCAATGATCTGCTGGGGACGGCTGAACTCCTGCCCTCCCTGCTACCGGGCGGGGCGACGGGGGCGGTGGCGTCGCTGGTCTGGGTTGTTCCGGTGGATGCCGTTCCGGTTAACCTCTTGGCCAAGATCGATCCGGATAATCGCATCGCCGAGCGGGACGAGGACAACAACCAGGCGTCAATGCCCCTCTTTCAGCCGGACTTGCAGATCGTTGACGCGCGGTGTGTGACATTGTCAGATAATATGGCTGATTTTGTGGCCACAGTCACAAATAATGGTTCGCTCGCGGTGACAAATGTCCAGTTGCGTTTTACGGCCAACGGCGTGGATCTCGGAATCCAGGCAATCGGGATTCTGCCGGCGGGCGGTTCGGCCCAGGTCTCACGTCCCGTATGGCCGGATCAGGATTTTTCGGGCGGTACGGCGGTAGTCGATGTGGTTGTCGATCCACTCGGACACATCGTCGAATCGGATGAGAGCAACAACACGTTCCGGTTTTCGGTTGTCGTTCACGAGGATCTAAACGGCAACGGTCTCCCGGATTGGTGGGAGGAGACCTATTTCGGCTCGGCCTCCACCAATCACTCTGCCACGGCCGATAGCGATGGCGATGGCTGTTCCGATGGTGACGAGTGGCGCGCGGGTACGGATCCAACAAACGCCGTTAGTCGATTCGTGGTGGCTCACGCTGACGGCGGGGACGGCGCGAAGCCGGTATTTTCGTGGGCGTCCGTTGCAGGGCGTCAATATAGCGTCATGATGACCCGGGATCTGCGGAGTACGATGCCGTGGACGCGGGTGAGCCGACTGGACGGCACCGGAAGCCTCCTCAACTATACCAACAGGCTGGATTATCCGCAGGTATTCCTGAAACTGGAAGTCGAGACGCCGTAATGCGTCCCTGACATACTCCATCATCAGTCGATTCCTGGAGTCCACTGGTCGAGTTTCCACCCGTCGGTGGTTTTAAGGAGTCGAACGCGATGCTGCTTCCCCACTGCAGGCCCGAAGTGAGCGTCCGCTGACTCGGCGGTCTCACTCGTGAACGTCAACGGCCAATTGCCCCACGCCTGCGCCCATGTATTCAGATCCTTGGCGGTGGTTTTCCCGTTCAGTCCCTTTACGAACGACTGGTAGCCTTTTTCGGTGCAGACGCGGGCCAGCGCTTCTTTATCCCCGGCCCACATGGCGCGCGACACGGCCTGCCACCCGGCACCGGCGGTTGCGCGATCAATGGGATAATACGAGTCAGGACGGCGCCCGATCAGGTTGGCAAGTCGTTGGATGACCGGGGAGTCAGGTTCCCAGTGACAAACCCGGTGATGACGACCCTCTATTCGCGCTTCGACATAGACCGACGCCCCATCCATGCCAAACTTGTCATTTTTATAGGGAAGATCGAAGAATTTCCCATCCAGCGTCAACTGGCGCACGGTCTCCCATTCCTTACGAGAGAGCGGAGATTGCCGCGCTGATCGGTTATTGCTATCGAACAGGGTGAGCACGCCTTCCGTTTTGCCCGGAACAAACAGAATGGCGGCGCTCACAAATCCCCAGGGTTGGTAGACGACGAGCAGTCCGTCGCCCTCGGCATTCAATTCGAGTTTGTGCTCCTTCAACCAGGGCAGAATGATCCTTTGATACGTCGGATCGTTCGTGTGAGTGACTTGTGACTTCCAGATGAAACTCGGGACAGACACGAGTTGTTGTGAATCCGCATGCGTTTGGGCAGAGGTGAGACACAACAGGGTGACGACGACAAACAGACAGCATCTTTTCATATTGACCTGCGACCTGGATATGGTTTTTCGTGGCAAGGAAACGTTCAATTTCATATGCTTATAAGTTACGAGGAGTGTTGTCAACGCCAGGGTAACAATCTTATGACTTCGCCCCATCATTATTTTGACTGGGCGGCCGCCGCGCCGCCTTTCCCGGAGGCCCTTCGCGCCCAGTCTGACGCCGCCGCGCTCTGGTTTGGAAACCCATCGGCCATACACCAGGCCGGTCATGCCGCCCAGAATGAATGGCGGCGACTGCGTGACGCGTTGACGGCGTTGTGCCGGTTCGACGGCCGGTTTATAGCCACCTCAGGCGCCACGGAGTCGAATAATCTCGTGATCCACGGCGTCATGCGCGCCGCGCCAGACGCCCGCGTGGCCGTTGCCGAGGATGTGCATGCCTCGATCTGGGAAGCCTGCCTCCGGTATCGCAACCGGATGGACATCGTGCCGGTGGAACCGGATGGATCCCTGTCATCCGCCATCCTGGAGAAACACCTGAAACGCGGAACAACCCTCTTCTGTTGTTCACACGGATCGAATGAAACCGGCGTCATCCATGATGCGGAACGCCTGGCCTCCGTATGCAGGAGGCTGGATGTGAGGTGCCTGATGGACGGTAGCCAGACGCTGGGACATGGCCCGGTCGATCTCTCCGTCGGCACCTGTGACTTCTATACTTTTGCCTCGCACAAATTCGGGGGCCCGCGCGGGTTTGGCGGCCTCTTCACCCGTTGCGATCCAGGCGAACCGCTCTTCAACGGAGGCCGTCAACAATGGGGCCTGCGGGCAGGCACGGAAAATCTGCCGGGACTGGCCGGCACCGTCGAGGCCTTGCGACTCTCGATTGAGGCTATGCCGTCCGAGACAACCCGGTTGCGCGCCCTCGCCCTCCTCGTGCTGAAAGCGCTCCGTGACGCCAACCTCGATTTCGTCGTGAATGGCGACCCCGCGACGGGTCTTCCGGGTTTTGTGTCCTGCTCATTCCCCGGTCTGAACGGTTCGGCCCTGGCGGCGGATCTCGGCTTGCGCGGTTTCGATGTCGCCACCGGCTCCGCCTGTCACGCGGACGTGATCGAACCCTCCCGGGTCATCATGGCTCTCGACAAGGATATCCGCAGGGCCACCGGTACCCTTCGTATTTCATTCGGCAGACTGACGACCACTGAAAGCGTCGAGACCTTCGCCACGGCGCTGGTGGATACCGTGGCCGCCCATGCGGGAATCAAGGTTCCCATTCGCCTGCCACCCGCCTCCGGCACCGTCAAGACCGCCTGCTGTTGCTCCGGTTCGCCCTGCTGTCCGGAACCGGCCAAACCGGTTGCCGAACCCCGCTCCGGGAAACCCGACTTCTCCGCGCTGGATCAGGTATCGGATCCGATTCGTCGGCGCATTGCCTCACTGATTGAACGTTCGGATCCGTATTTAATGATGACCGGAAGCGATCCGGCAGACGCCGACGGGTGCTGCCCCTCTGATGACGTAGGCGAGGCCAACCGCCTGGTTGCGGCGGGAATCCTATGTCGCCATAGTCCCACGGCCCATCCTGACGCCTGCACCACAGCCCTCTACGCGCTGGCAGGCGAAATCAGCGTGGACGTTGACACTGAAAGTCCGGTATTCACCCCCAACGAGGCGCTGAGAACCGCCGTGCTGAAACGACTTGGACATCGATCTTTTCTGGCCAAGTCGCCCGTCATGACAACCCTTCGTCTCGCCATACTCCTGCTGTTCGTGCTCGGAGTCGCCGCCGCAATCCGCCAGGCATGGCCATCCCGCGATAGCCGGTCGTTGAAGGATCTTGTAGCCGCCACGGTGCCGACACCCAGGGAGGGGTCAGGCGTCATGGTCGTGTACTTCATGGGATCGGAACGGTGCGAACGATGCTCCGTCATGGATCGACTCAGCCGACAGGTCGTCGGCGAGACGTTTGCCTCCGAATCCGGACGGGTTTCTTTCGTCGCCATCGATCTTGCCAAACCGGAGAATACGGCGTTGCGGCAACGCATGGCGCAGCCTTTCAGCACGCTGGGCGTCGCACGGTTCGAGAACGGACGAGCGGAACCCGTCCACATGATCACCGGGGAAGCGTGGGGCCTGTACCAGGATGAACCCGCTTTCCGCGCCATGCTCGCTGCCAAAATCAGGACGCTCCTTCCCCGCGGGGGCCAGGCCCCATGACCGTTCATGAGATCGCGTTCGGGGGCCATCCCTGGGGAGCCTTCGCCCTGGGGATCCTGACCGCCATGCAACCCTGCGCACTAGCCGCAGTCACCGCCCAAGTGGGCTGGGTATTCTCAT